>Ga0070658_10001785_pt1 | contig 18113 bp, 14 predicted proteins | sample KBSC13metaG_FD_64664 | JGI IMG/M metagenome (GOLD analysis project Ga0070658, IMG submission 64664) | Corn rhizosphere microbial communities from Kellogg Biological Station, Michigan, USA - KBS C1-3 metaG | ecosystem: Host-associated > Plants > Roots > Rhizosphere > Soil ...
CGATGGCACCTCGTGTGAAAACGTGCCTGAGACCCACGAGAAGATAAAACAAATTCGGGAGGTGATTGACTCAGAGTACGAGGACCGCCTAATTCTTGCCGAAGCAAATATGTGGCCTGCCGACGTGCGGCCCTACTTTGGAAATGGCGACGAGTGCCACATGGCCTTCCATTTCCCACTGATGCCGCGTATCTATATGGCGTTACGGCAGGAGGACCGGCTGCCGATCACCGACATCATGATGCAGACACCACCGATTCCGGAGTCGTGCCAATGGGGCCTCTTCCTTCGAAACCACGATGAGCTCACGCTCGAGATGGTTACGAGTGATGAACGCGATTACATGTACCTGGCGTACTCGGCTGACCCCCGCATGCGCGTCAACGTGGGCATCCGCCGCCGCCTTGCTCCGCTGCTGGATAACAATCGCCGCCGAATTGAGCTGCTGAATTCGTTGCTGTTCTCCTTTCCGGGTACGCCCATCTTGTACTACGGCGACGAGATCGGTATGGGCGACAACATATATCTCGGTGACCGCAATGGCGTGCGTACGCCCATGCAGTGGACCCCCGACCGAAACGCGGGGTTTTCGACCGCTGTCCCGGCGAAACTCTATTTCCCCGTAATTATGGATCCCATCTGGGGCTACCAGGCCATCAATGTCGAGGCGCAGCTCAGCGACCAGTCATCATTACTGCACTGGACGCGCAATATGATCGCGCTGCGAAAGCTTTTTAAGGTGTTTGGCCGTGGAACCCAGGAGTTTTTGAACCCTGAAAACAGAAAAGTACTGGCCTATCTGCGTGAATATTCCAGCGACCAGGAGGGAATTAGCGAGACAGTCTTGTGTGTAGCAAACCTTTCGCGCTTTGCGCAGCCAGTATCTCTCGATCTCTCCCGGTTTTCCGGTATGGTTCCGGTCGAGATGCTCGGATATGTCTCTTTCCCGCAGATTACCTCGGCTCCGTATCCATTGACGCTGGCGCCATACTCGTTCTTGTGGCTTGAACTCCAACCCGCACCCGAGGCTGTTGAGGTGTCGAGCGTACAGTCAACTGAAAGTACGTTGGAACTCACGATCGATTCAGCCGGAAATCCCTGGCGCGATTTGCTGACGGGCCGAGGCTTGAGCCTCCTTGAGCAGCTTCTGCCTGAATACCTTCAGCGGCAGCGCTGGTTTGGAGCGAAGTCCCGGATCATCAGTTCGGTTCGAGTTATGGATTGGGCCGAACTGCCCGGCATAACGGCTGCGCTGGTACTCTTGGAAGTCACCTACGCGGAAGATCCGCCGGATCAGTATCAGTTGCCGCTCGCCCTAAGCTATGGCCAAGAGGCCGAATCGATTCGAGCCGCGGTTCCAGGAGCTGTGCTTGGATCTCTAATGACTGGCGACGGATCGGCGATTCTCCACGACGCCGTATACCAAGAAGACTTCCGCCAGGCGCTATTAAATTTGATCGCGTCGGAGGCGCAGATTACCGCCTCTCAGGTGAGTGGAGACGCAGTCGTGCCGGTGACGCTCAAAGGACATAGATCGAGTGCTCTCGACTTTGCTCGCGGTGCAGAAGCGCTTGCGGCGCGAACCGGATCGGCTGAACAGTCGAATACTTCGATCCTTTACGAAGATAAACTCATCCTGAAGCTCTTCCGCAGAATTCAATCAGGCGAGAATCCAGACACGGAGATTGGACGCTTCCTGACGGAGGTGGCGCGTTTTCCGCGTATCGCGCCGTTCCTTGGTGACATACGGGAGCAGAGTCTGCCTGATTCAGAGCCGACTACCCTCGCCATGTTGCAGGGACTCGTGGAGAACGAAGGCGATGGTTGGCGGTTTACACTGGATGAACTCGCACGATTTTTCGAGGGCGTACTGACATGTCCGCCACCGAGCGACGTGGGTGTTGCTCCTTCCTTTTTTGATTCGTCCGCAATCGATCAGATCCCTACGGATGCACGTGAGCATGCAGGCCTATATCTCGAGGCGGCGGCACTGTTGGGGCGACGCACCGGAGAAATGCATCTGGCGTTGGCTACCCCAACTGAGAACCAAGCCTTTGCTGCGGAGTCCTTCTCGGCAGCTGACCTGGACAGTGATGCCGCTCGCATCAGCGACCAGATAGTGCGTTCCCTCGATGCTCTGAAGCGCAACTTTACCGCGTTGCCCGATGAGTACACGACCGAATCGGCGGCCCTCCTTCTAGCAGGTCGCCGAGAACTGTTCAGTCGTGCCGCAGCCATCACGCAACCACTTGAGGATGGTTCGGGAAATGAGAGAAGCGTTGAAAGTCAGTCCGGCCTCCGCACCCGGATTCACGGGGATTACCACTTGGGCCAAGTGCTGCGCACGCGTGGTGACTACGTCATTTTGGACTTCGAAGGGGAACCCGCTCGGCCATTAAGAGACCGGCGCGCGAAGCAGTCTCCGCTGCGCGATGTTGCGGGAATGCTGCGGTCGTTCAGTTACGCAGCTTACTCAGCACTTGATCCCTTCGCACAGCGTCATACCGCGGCCCAAGGCTCCTTGGAGATGTGGGCGCAGTTGTGGCAAAACGCTGTATCTACTGAATTTCTGAATGCGTGGCGTTCCACTGTGAGTGCAAACCCGCATCTCACTCCACAGCCTAAGCAGGCGCACCGCCTACTAACGGCCTACGTGCTCGAGAAGGCGCTGTATGAACTGCTGTACGAACTTAACAATCGGCCAACTTGGGTACGCATCCCTCTTGCTGGAATACTTGCTCTGCCGACTTTGTAGGTTTTGAATGTTATGCCACGGCTGGTAATCTGAGCGTGGCTTTAGAGGGATCGCGAATCTAGCGCTGGTTTCAAAGTAACGCCATGGCCACTGCCTCCACAGTTTCTGAAGCCGTAAATCGCCCGGAAAGTCCACCTGCTGGTCTGCTGGTGGTACTGACGCCACTTTCGCCCGAGGGGCTGGAACGCACAATCGCGAATCTCGCAGCGGCATTCCACACGAAACCCATCCTGATAGCCACGCCAGACCCGGTTCCACCCGGCATCTCCGATTCTTCCGTTTTTCGGATCTTCACTTATACCCCCGCGGCTCCAACTCCTGGTGGTTGGTTGCTAAGCGCTGCGGACTTCCTGAACACCTACAAACTGATGCAGGAGCGCGGGGCCGAGGGCTGTCTTCTGCTCGGGCCGGAGGCGCACTCCATCGGTGCAGCAGGCTTGACGGGGCTTGCTTCAGCGCTTCTCTCCGGATCGGCCGATCTGACGGTGCCACGTTACGCGCTCGGCGCGCGCGATGGCCTGGTAAATTCGGCCATTCTGTATCCTACGACGCGCGCCATCTTTGGAACCAAAGTGCGGTATCCGCTAGCGATCGATCTCGCCTTATCACGCAAGATGGCGGAGCGTCTCGCATCTACAGCCCAGAGGTTCACAGCCTCGGGCCAGAACACAGCACTCCTGTGGCCCGTTGCCGAAGCAGCCTCCGCAGGGTTGAACATTACAGAGGGTGAAGTCGGCACGCGGACAATTCCTGCACCGGACGCAGCAGATCTGAACGCGATTCTGGCAAATGTCGCCGGCTCCCTGTTCGCAGATATCGAAGCAAAGGCCGGCTACTGGCAGCGCGCCCGCCTAGCCTACTCGCCCAAGGCGGCGGCCGCGCATACACAAGCGACGGCGGCGCGGGAGCAGAATGCTCCATCCCCAGAGCTGCTAGATATCCAGCCGATGCTCGATTCGTTCCGGCTTGCGTATTCCAACCTGCAGGAAATCTGGTCTCTCGTTCTGCCGCCCAACTCACTGCTTGGACTCAAGAAGCTATCAATGATGCCCGCGGCAACCTTCCGGATGGCGGATGCACTCTGGACCAGGATCGTGTATGACTTCATTCTGGCTTACCGGCTTCGAACCATCAACCGCGGCCACCTAATGGGCGCACTGACTCCACTCTACTTGGCTTGGGTCGCGTCGCATCTCAGGCTCGCTTCTGCCAGTGGCGGGGATGGCCTCGCGCCGGAGGCTCACGTTGAATCGCTGGCTGCAGCATTCGAGACAGACAAGCCCTATTTGGTTTCGCGGTGGCGCTGGCCGGATCGTTTCAACCCGTAGGTACTGACTATTAGGAGTTCAAATGGGTCAACAAGTCGGATCCGCACTCGCAGAATCGATGCACCGGGTATTGGTAAAGCTCGTAAGCTTCCTGCCAGGATTGCTGGCGCTGCTGATTGCCCTCGTGGTGCTCACAGCGCTCGGGGCGCTGGTTGCGTTGATGCTTCGCCGTATCCTAGTCTCCGCTCGGTTCGACGAACGATTCGGACGTACTCAGAGCGCAACGGTCGCAGATCTCGCCCCCGCTCATTCTCCGACCTTGCTCATCTCGCGTGTGGCGTTCTGGGCATGTGTCGTTCTAGGACTCATCATTGGCATTTCTGCGTTTGATGCTTCATCCTCCGGCAACACCCAAATTACCGCGATTCTGATCCCGTATCTTACTCACTCGGTGGGAGCCGTGATCATCCTGCTGATAGGAACCGTGCTTGCGCGGTTTCTCTCTCGCTCTGTACTCATTGGCGCAGTGAACTTGCAGATGCAGTATGCGCGGTTTCTCTCACTGGGAATCAAGTGGCTCGTGCTTGTACTGACGGCGGCCATGGTGCTCGACCATCTGGAGATCGGTGGGTCGATCGTGGCTCTTGCGTTTGGTATTCTTTTCGGCGGTATTGTGCTGACGCTGTCATTGGCAATTGGTCTCGGCTCGCGCGATCTTGTGAGCCGGTCGCTTGAAAAGAATGTTGAGCCAACAGCTGACCGTAACAGCTTCGATGATGTCCCCCCGCCTGCACAACGGCCCGGCGAAACCTTGAGACACTTTTGAGCGGCGAATGCGATATACGAGGGGCGCCCGTTAAAGTGGAGTGATGCAGATCACGGAAATCTATACCGAGCTCACACACATCTTCCAAGACATCTTTGATGACGAGTCGATTATCGTGACGCCTGAGCTAACGGCAGCCGATGTTCCTGAGTGGGACTCGCTCAATCACATCAACTTGGTAGTCGCGATTGAGCAGCGGTTCAAGATTAAGTTCCAGACAGCTGAGCTGGAGCAAATGCACGCCGCGGGGCAACTTGCGAGCCTCATTGATTCGAAGCTGTGCGCTCAAGAGGGATAAAGCGCAGTTAATAAGCGCATACGATGCAGCGGCTCGGTCGGATGCGGGCTTGGGATCAAATTCGGTGACCATACTCCGCGGCCAAGACCCCAGCTTCAGGGTCCGTATTACCTGGCGGCGGAAGAATCAGAGGCGCAAAGAACCCGTACAGAGATACTCCTGCGAAGCAGAGTCCGGGAACGATATATCCGAGCGCCATGCTGCCTGTACTCCGCGCGATTCCTCCAAGCGCCAACGGAAAAAGTGCTCCCCCTACGATTGCCATGACAAGCATTGAGCCACCAAGCTTCGTGTCTTCTCCCAATCCCTTCAGCCCGAGGGCGAAAATGGTCGGAAACATGATTGAAAGGAAGAAACTGGCAGCCACAATAGCGTAGGCGCCCCCCCAGCCCGGACGTGACACGGCAAAGGCCATCAGCAATACATTCGCCGCGCCGTAGAAGCCGAGCAACTTACTCGGCGCAATGTATTTCATCAGCGGAGTGGAAACGAAACGGCCAGCGAGCATCGCCAGCAGTGAGTAGATGATGTAGTTGGCCGCTGTCTTCTCGCTCACAATGGTGTACTGCTTCATGTAGAAGATGATGTTGCTCCACATGCAGATTTGGCCGCCTACATTCAGTACATTCGCGCCGACCGCAAACCAGAGCTGGCGATGATGCAGGAGCCCTCGGAAGCTTCCGTGCCCGCCGCTCTGACCCTCATGCTCACTTTGGATATTCGGAAACCGCATGCGTGAGAGCGCAAAGGCGAACAGTAGCACAACGGAACCAAGAGCGATGTACGTCGGAACAACCCGCATGATCTCAGTGTGTAGATATCCCGCGTAGGTTCCATTTGCCTTCATCTCGGCTATTTGGGCCGGTGTTAATTCAACCCCAGAAAAAATATATTCGCGCCCAATCCAGACACCAAGGATAGTGCCAGGTGGATTGAATGCCTGGGCGAAGTTGAGTCGGCGCTCGCTAGTAGGCGGAGGACCGAACTGCGCCATGAATGGGTTTGCCGCAGTTTCCAGCACCGAAGCGCCGCAGCCTACCGCGAATAGAGCTATCAGGAATGGCACATATTTGCCGCTTACGGCCGCTGGCCAGAACAGCACCATACCGACACCGAAAAGACACAATCCCAGGACCATGCCCGTTTTATATCCCCAGCGCCGCATCAGAAGCGCCGCTGGGATTGCCATGCAGAAATAGCCTGTAAAATTTGCTGTCGATACGAGCTGCGCGGAGAACGTTGACAACTCGAACGACTTCTTGAACTGCTGGACCAAAATATCGGTCAGATTGTTGGACATCCCCCACAGGAAGAACAAAACTGTGACCATCGTGAACAGGGCTATCTGCCCAATGGGGAATACGCGTATACCTTTAGAGTCCACGCTCTTTGGACCTGGAGGGGAAACATGCATGCTTTGCGCTCCGCGCGAGTTTGGCTGGAACTAGAGGATAAAGTACCTTTGCGTCCAACATGCTATCAGCCTTAACCCACCAGCGCACTGACCTCTCGGCAGAGTAAACTGGCAAAAGGCGTAAACCTGCCAATTGCAAGGAGTCTGTACAGCATGCCGAAGTTTCACCTGTCCGTTCGTGCGCGCACCCTGGTGCCCGCGTTGCTGTTTTCGGTCGCATTTTCAATAACGCTCAATGCATCAGCGCAGGCAACGCCGCAAACCGCGACCCACAAGCAGCTTGACCGTATTGATTTTGCAATCAGTGGTGCCGGCGAGATCACCAACACCGTCTCCGGTGTCGAGCTGAGGGACATGAACACCACTCATTCCACCTTAACCATCAAGCCGAGCAGTACGGTTGGGGAACTCGTCACATTGCGCTATACCGCGAAACCGTACGTTGGATTTGAATTCAATTTCGGGAATGCCCGATACACGCAGAACTATACCTTCACCCCGTCGCCTTCATCGAACCTTCTGACCGGAGGTGCTCAGGCCGGCGCTCGCGAGCTTACCTTCGGCTACGTTGCCCATCCACCTTATCGACCGTTTGGCATCCAGCCATTTGTCGGTCTAGGAGGCGGTACAATCCGATTCAAACCGACGACTTACGGTGGCCAAGGCCTTCCGCAGCAGTACAGGGCCGCTTATTACTACACCATTGGTGTCGAGAATAATTTTCCAGGCAGCCACTTCGGCGTGCGTGTCGGATTCCGGCAGCTTATCTACCTGGCTCCCGATTTCCTGCAGAATTACTTAACCATCACACGCCGTGTTCAAACATCCGAGCCGAATTTCGGATTTTTCGTCCGCTTTTGAGTAGGCGTGGAGAACTGCTCCGCGCTCCACGCCCCTTCGCGGCTTTCGATTAGGTCAGAGCGCGATCCAGGTGAACGTACCCGCCGTCTACGATGATGTGCTGTCCTGTCGTGTGCCCGGACTGCGTGGGCGAAAGCAGAAAAACCGTGGCAGCTGCGATCTCTGCTTGCGTAGTCATCCTGCGCCCCAATGGAATTTTGCTGGTGATCTCCCGCAGCTTGGCGTCAGGATCGCCCAGCGTCTTCAGCCAGCGTTCGTACAAAGGCGTCATCACCTCGGCCGGTAGCACGGCGTTCACTCGAACTCCATCGTTTAGAAGTTCCGCCGCCCACTCGCGAGTCAGCGCGAGTTGTGCGCCCTTGCTGGCGGCGTAGCCCGACGTATTGCCTTGGCCGGTCAATGCCACCTTCGAGCTGATGTTGACGATAGCTCCCTTTGTCCTCTTCAGAGATCCAACAGCGTAGTGCGCGAGAGCGTAATAGTGCACCAGATTTTTCTGGAGGCTCTGGGTGAAACCTTCGACGGTGCCGGACGAGAGTGCGACACCGTCATTCACTCCTGCATTATTGACCAGGCCGAAGATGTCACCATGTTTTCCTTCAATCTCGGCGATTGCGGTCTTGCACCGCTCAGTGTCCTCAAGGTGAGCCTCAACGAACGCGCACTTTGCGCCCGTGTTGCTCATCTCCGCCATAAAGTCGTCGACGTTCTGAGAGTGTCGTGCCAGCACCACCACGCGAGCACCTTCCGCGAGACACGCCCTCGATATTCCCTGGCCAATACCGGCTCCTCCGCCGGTGACTACGATCAGCTTGTCATTCAGTCCTAAATCCATCAGCGATTAGTGCCTCACTCACAAAAAATGGCGTGCCGCGCAAGTATAACGTGCTGTGAGACGGTGCATCATGCCGTCACTCTTTGCAAATGACATCTCTCCACTACAACGGTTAGATTGGCTGCAATGAAATCGCCCGGAATCTATGTGTGGTGGATTGCTTCAGTTGCAGCGCTCGGCGGACTGCTGTTCGGTTATGACTGGGTTGTAATTGGTGGTGCAAAGCCGTTCTACGAAGCGCACTTTGGCCTGGTCTCTCCCTCAGTTCAGGGATGGGCGATGAGCTGTGCTCTTATTGGCTGTCTGTTGGGCGCACTGCTCTCAGGCGTCTTAAGCGAGAAGCTCGGTCGCAGACCGGCCCTTCTGGCTTCTGCGTTCGTGTTTGCCGTCTCCAGTGTCGGCACTGGTCTCGCAGGGTCGTTCATAGATTTTGTAATGTGGCGCATGGCGGGCGGCATCGCTATCGGCCTTGCATCCAGCCTAAGTCCAATCTATATCGCTGAAATATCCCCGGCCGGAATGCGGGGCAGATTGGTGTGTCTCAACGAATTGACTATCGTTATCGGCGTTTTGCTCGCCCAAGTGACAAATTGGCGGATCGCTGTACACGGCTCAGGTGACCTGCTGGCTCGGAATACAGCGGTCGGTTGGCGATGGATGTTTGGAGCAACAGCAGTCCCTTCCATCGTCTTCCTGGTCGGCATGGTGTTCGTCCCGGAAAGTCCTCGCTGGCTTGCCTTGCGCGGTCGTGAAGATGAGGCACAGCGCACGTTGGAACGGCTGGGCGGCCGACAAAGTGCCGCCGCCGTCCTGGCCGAAATCAAAGGCAGCGTAGAAGCCACTGAGCATCGCAATCAGCTTTCAGTTGAACTGAGAATGCTGCTGGCCCCGAATCTGCGCGGTGTTCTCGCGCTTGGAGTAGGACTGGCGGTCCTCCAACAGTGGTGTGGAATCAATGTGATCTTCAACTACGCACAAAACATCTTTTCGGCAGCGGGATACAGCCTCAGTGACATTCTCTTCAACATCGTAGTCACCGGAGTGACGATGGTGCTGTTCACTTTTCTGGCCATCGCAACCGTAGATCGCAACGGTCGCCGTCTGCTGATGCTAGGCGGCTGCGGCACACTGGTCTTGCTATATGCAGCCCTCGGGTACTTCTTCTGGATCCGCAGTACAGGCGTTCATATGCTGTCATTGGTAGTCGCGGCCATCGCGACTTATGCCATGACCCTCGCTCCCGTTACGTGGGTAGTGCTCAGCGAGATCTTCCCCAGCCGCGTCCGGGGAACTGCAATGGCCATCGCTACAGCGTCGTTATGGGCAGCATGTTTTGTACTCACCTATACGTTCCCCCTGTTGAATCAGGCGCTCGGAACGGCGGGCACATTTTGGGTATACGCCTGTGTCTGCCTGCTGGGTTTTGTTGGCGTTAAACGATGGTTGCCGGAAACCAAAGGCAGAACACTCGAGCAGATTGAGGCCTTCTGGAACTAATCAAGTTCCTTGGACGCGACTGCAATTTGCGCCTCTTCGAAGCACTCCTTCGCAATTTGCGCAAGCAGCAAAGACTGTTGCCACCGATCCGATTCTTCTTTGTCATTGAAGCGGCGGGCGTAAAAAATTTCAGGAGCGAGCAGTTCGGATGTAAAAGTGATGAACGGTTGCTCAGGACGGGGTTCTCGCAAATATTCCAAAAAGCATCCGGTCCACATTTTGCGAAAATGCGCCACGTAGGGTGCAGAATCATGCGGTAGGATTGCAACCTGCATGCAACCAGGATTGCCGATGCGACCGTGTACAAAGCGAACCCGCTCGATCACTGGTTGAATAAACGCAAGCTTCTTCTCAAACCCGCCATAGACCATCTCCTGCCCCGTGTACCAATGCGAGAAGTCGCCATTAAATCGCAATTCAGGGAACCGTCCCACAAACTCCACCGTGCGCTGCATGTCCTGGAACAGAGTTGCGCGATGAGTCTCAACATATAAGGGCACACGATGCTTTAGGGCCGCCCCGAGAATTGCTTCAATCAGCCGCGCCCCTTTGTCGTCTGATTCCATTCCCCAGCCGACGTGCAGCGTCAAGCATTCTAACCCCTCGTCAGCGGCCGCACGCGCGATTGCATCGGCTTCTTCCGGTCCATTGACGCGACTGCTTCCGCAGGTGCCAAGGCCCGCGGCGCGTGCCTCCGCCAATGCCGCGCTATCCAAGGGATCGATAAACTGAATGCCGTCATACCCAGCCCTGCGAATAGCAGCAACGGGACCTCCCTGCAAGGGCAGAAGTCCCTCCAGAGCGAGCCAATTGAAGTAGCAGCGTAGCCGGCTCACGTGTTCTGCTGCAGCGAGCTCGCGCTAACGTCTTTCTTCGTGTCCAGCCACACACTCTCGTCCGCCTCGCCGAAGCGCTTATGACCTGCAGCAAGGATTTCAGAGTCTGGCACCTTATGCAGGGGTGTGTAACGCGGGTGGTGCGACTCCTTATATGGGTTATTTCGAGCCGCGTTGTAGCAACAGATCATGGACCATCGCGGATTATCGGAATTGTTGCGGTCAGAGCGATGCAGCAAGTTGGCGTGGAAGTACAGAACATCCCCTGGATCCATCTCTATGTATTCAAGGGGAAGTACTTTCAATACCTCTTGGACCCGATCTAGATCTGCGCCAGCTTGTTCTCCGGTCAGCACGTGCTCGATTCTGCCCAGTCTGTGGGATCCTTTGATGACCTGCATGCAGCCGTTTTCGCGTGTCGCCGGATCGACGGCGATAAATGCAGACGTAAGGTCGGGAAATAATACCCCATTCTGATACCAGTAGCCGTAGTCTTGGTGCCAGGCCCACGCGCCGCCCACCTTGGCATCTTTCATGATCATCTTGGAGTGGTAGTGGTAAACCTCGCCCTCGAGGACCTGCTCTGCCACGCCCACGACGGATTCTGACCGGGCGATCGCGCCATAGATTGTGTCGGTCGGATGGTTCCAAAGCGAAAGACGCACGGTGCCGCCTTCGCCATCTGACTTCCCAAACGAGTGTTGATCAAGTACGCGATCTTCTCGCGCCGTCCGGCTGAGCAGCGCGATCTGCTCAGGTGTAAACAAACCCTTGAGAAGAATGTAGCCATCCTGTTCGTATTGTTTTAGCTGTTCCGGGGTAAGCTTCATCGCCAAGAGCTCCTGGTCTGCCGTTCGTGGTGGCTAGTATAAGCAGGCCTTTCTATCGTTGTCGAAGTTCCCACGCCTGCACCCTTCAATTCAAGAATCCTATATTCCGAAACGCGGCATGGGCATTGCTGGACAATTCTGCCATAGACTCAGCAGTGGAGGATTCCTGATGGGTGGTTTGAAAGCGTGTCTCCTTGCAGTATTTTTGTCTGCCGCGATTCTGCCTGCGCAGCAGGTGGTTCAACATAGGCCCCCTGCGGTGCCGCTCATCGCCAACGACCCGTATTTCAGCCTTTGGTCCATGGCCGATCAGCTCACCGGCGCACCGACGAAACATTGGTCTGAGGCGGCCCAGCCTATGACCGGTCTTATTCGGGTCGATGGACATCCTTACCGATGGATGGGCGAGCGGCCACGCCGGTCCGCTGCCCTGCCCGATATTCCAGCAATGCAGCAGGATGCCGTGCAAATTACTCCGCTGCACTCGCGGTACAAGTTCACCGCTGGAGGCGTGGAGCTTGAGGCAACCTTCTTCACTCCTCTGTTTCCGCAGGATCTCGAAGTAATGTCCAGGCCGGTTACCTATCTAACGTGGTCCGTGCGGTCAACAGACGGGTCCAACCACAAAGTGGATCTGCTGCTTGACGTAAGTCCGGAAATCTCCATCAATCAGAACGGCCAGGGTGTCACATGGGGACGTTCGCGCGTAAAGGGTATGACGGTTCTAAACGTGGGCTCCCAGGATCAAGCGAACTTGCATCAGTCAGGGGACAGGATCCGGATCGATTGGGGATACTTCCACCTGTGTGTTCCCGATGCCGAGCAGGCAGCCACTGAAATTTCCGCTCAAGCTGTCGCGCAGTTCGTACGGGACGGTTCTCTGACCGAAGTTGATGATATGGAAATGCCGCGTGCAGCTGTTAGCAACCGCGGACCCGGCGCGCACCTGGCCGCGATGCTTCCGCTTGGGTCCGTAGGACCAGCACCTGTGGAGCGACATGTCCTTTTGGCTTACACGCAGGGCGAAGCCATCGAGTATCTTGGCCGTCGACTACGTCAGTACTGGCAGCGGAATGGCATGACCGTGGCGGAAATGCTGACCGTCGCGGAGGGTGAGTACTCGAGCCTCGAGGCACGGGGCCGGAGCTTCGATGCCGAGTTGATGAACGATATGAACGCGGTTGGTGGACCCGATTATGAGTACCTGACCTCGCTGGTCTTCCGTCAGACGATCGCTGCCCACGAACTCGTCGCCGACGTCGACGGTACACCCATGCTGTTCTCAAAGGAAAACGATAGCAATGGCTGTATCGACACAGTCGATGTGACCTATCCTTCGTCTCCATTTTTCCTGCTCTTTAATCCCCGTCTATTGCAGGCACAGTTAGAGCCCGTCATGCGTTACGCGGCACTGCCACGATGGAAATTTCCATTCGCTCCCCATGATCTAGGTACCTTTCCGATCGCCAATGGTCAGGTGTATGGCGGAGGAGAGGTCAACGAAGTGGATCAAATGCCCGTGGAAGAAAGCGGCAATCTGATTCTGATGATCGCGGCCCTCGGCAGAAGCGAAGGGAATTGGAACTTCGCGGAGCGCTACATGGTTCAGCTCTCCAAGTGGGCTGCATACCTGGAACAAAAGGGAATGGACCCTGAAAACCAGTTGAGCACCGACGACTTCGCGGGTCATCTGGCCCATAACGCAAACCTCTCCCTTAAAGCGATTGAGGCGCTTGGCGCATTCATCGTGATCGCTAAAAACACCGGGCACACGGACTTGGCTCAACATTATGAGCAAGTGGTTCACAACATGCCCGCCAAATGGGAGGCGATGGCTCGAGAAGGGGACCATTACAAACTTGCATTCGATCAACCCAACACCTGGAGCCAAAAGTACAACCTCGTCTGGGACCAAATACTCGGCCTGAATCTCTTTCCGAAAGAAGTCATGCGCACGGAGTGGGCGTTCTACGCCAATCACTTGGAACCGTACGGGCTGCCGCTAGACAACCGAAAGACTGTCACCAAGCTGGATTGGGAGGTCTGGACTGGTACTCTTACGGACGATCCAAAACTCTTTCAGGAGCTTCTGCGTCGCGTGGTTGTGTGGGCGGACGCCACACCTTCCCGGGTACCAACGACGGATTATTACGATACAGTATCCGGCAAGCAGATGGGCTTCCAGGCCCGATCCGTGGTCGGTGGTGTATTCATCAAAGCGTTGGCGAATCGAGAAATTGCGGAGAAATGGAAAAAGGCCGCGCCATACAACGCCGAGAGTTCCAAATGAACCCGGCGGTGGTCTTGAGCCACTTTAGACTGGTCGGGGCGGAGGGATTCGAACCCCCGACCCTCTGCTCCCAAAGCAGATGCGCTACCAGACTGCGCTACGCCCCGACAGCTAAATTCTACCCTAGCCGGCCTTGGGACAGGACGCCACGTCGCCATCAGAGCCGCGCGACTGCATGCATTAGATGAACCCACAGCCACCCAAACAAAATCACTGGTGCAATCAAGAGAGCTGCCAGCACAGCGCAGAGCAGGATAAAGAATAGCCAACTTCGCCGCTTTACCCCTTTTGGATCCGCCAGACTGGCTGCCAGCAGTGCGTAGTTTCGGCGATTGGCTTTCCACCCGATATCGAACAGGTTGCCCAGAATCGGCACGGATCCGAGCAGTACCTCGATTCCCCAATTTGCCAACATTCGAGCCAAGGTCACATAGGAAACGCCCCGTGCCCAAGCGGCGAAAATAATGACGCAGGATGCAATTCCGGCGATCGCGTCTCCGACGCCTGGGATGAAGCCAATGATTCCGTCCAGACCAAATCGAATAGTCGTCCCGGGCACCCGGAACCAGTCGTCCAACAGGTGAGAGAGCAGGTCCAGGTTGTCATTGTCGAAGGCTCTGCTTCCCGGCCTGCCTCGCGGGGGAAGAATCTCCGGTTTCGCGGTAATCGCCATCGGTGCTCCCGCCTTAAATACGCCCCAACGTTTGGATGCAGGCTCATGACCCGGCCTAAAGCGCGATGCTATAATCAAACCCAATACGGCGGCTATAGTTCAGTGGCAGAACGCCGCTCTGTGGCAGCGGATGTCGTGGGTTCGAACCCCACTAGCCGCCCCAATCTCCAGGTCGACAGCTCGCGCCGTACGAGCTCTTCTTCTCGGGTCTGCCTTGCCTCAATCTCATACCATGGTCGCTGGCAGCGCTTCGGTTCCCCTCGCGCCAAAGCATCTGTTCGCCGGAACCTCAGGGTGGGCCTACGCAACTTGGAAGCCGGGTTTCTATCCAGCCGGCGTCTCCTCAAAGCGCTTTCTCGAGTATTACGCCACCCAACTCAACTCGGTTGAGGTGAACTTCACGTTCCGCAAGCTGCCCAGCGAGTCTATGTTGGCCACCTGGCTTGCTGCTGTTGCGCCAGGATTCCGGTTCAGCTTCAAGGCACCTCAACGCATCACTCACTTCAATAGGCTGCGCGACTGCGAGGGGCTGGTAGCCGACTTTGTCGCATCGGTCCATGCTGCCCAGCAGACGGGCAAGCTTGGTCTGCTGCTGTTTCAGCTTCCTCCGAATTTCAAAGCGTCGCCTCACCGGCTCGCCGAATTCCTGGCCATTCCGGCCTTGAACGGACCGTCCGCACCGCAGATAGCCTTTGAGTTTCGCGATCCGAGCTGGTTCTCGGAAGAAATTTATCCGATGCTACGTGAGCACAATGCGGCACTCTGCGTCGCCGAAACCGATGATCTGCAAACGCCATCCGTGCAATGTGCCCGGACACACGCGTCGTTTCGAATGCGCCGTGGCGGTGGGTATACCCCAGACGAGATCCGGCGTTTTGTCCAAAACGTGATGCCCCTAACGGCTGAACGCGACGTCTACATCTACTTCAAGCATGAGGACGATCCGACCGGAGCTCTAAATGCGGTCGAGTTTCTCTCCCAATGCAACCGAGTGCCGCAACCGTGAGCAGGACCGCGCGCAACGTCCCACCGAATTGCTCGAAGGCTAAACTATCAGAGGATGACCGCCCTACTTCTGACTTTTTAGCCGAACGCTTCGTCCCGCGCCGTTTCCTTCGAAATGGCCACGTCCAAACGGTCACCGGGAATTTTCTTCCACGCACAGATCGCCTTCCCACCGCCATTCCGGAACTAGTGGAAGTATCGCCGGCCAGCGACTCGCATATCGCAACTCGCGTGCTGTGCCACTGCCACTGGCAGCCTGCTGAAGGGCGTACTTCGCGGCCGACCGCGATCCTGCTCCACGGACTTGAAGGCTCATCCGATTCGCAATACATCGTAGGAAACGCCAATAAGCTCTGGAGGGCCGGAGCCAACGTCATACGCATGAACATGCGTAACTGTGGCGGAACGGAGGATGTCTCCGCCACTCTCTATCATTCGGGACTTTCCGGAGATGTAGCGGCGGTGATGAACTTTTTCCTGCAACGGGAATCACTCGAGAGCATCTCTCTGGTTGGCTACTCGATGGGCGGCAATCTGGTCCTAAAGCTTGCGGGCGAATTAACCACAGCCGCGCCTCCACAACTCCGTTCCGTCGTTGGGGTCTCCCCCGCGATCGATCTCGGCTCTTCTGCCACCGCGCTCCATCGACCTGAGAACCGAATCTATGAACGTCGTTTTTTAAGAGCTTTGCTGAAACGATATCGTCGTAAGGTATGTCTTTTCCCGCGCGTGTTCGATCCCAATCTCGCCGAAGGCATCCGTTCGCTTCGAGACTTCGACCATCGAATCACTGCACTGTATTCCGGCTTCGCGTCTGCCGAGGACTACTACGACCGTGCCGCTGCAGCCCGAGTGGTTTCGCATATCGCACTTCCTACGCTGATCATCCATTCGGCGGATGACCCATTCGTCACACTGACTCAAGACACGGTTTCTGCAATTCGCGCGAACCCGAATATCACTTTCGTACAAACCGAGCACGGTGGTCACTGTGCCTTTCTCGCCGCCTCTGCCGGCGACTACGACGGATACTGGGCCGAGTCAACCCTGCTCCGATTCATCCTCACTCACGCCTGACCGGCTGTTACCCGGGGTTTTATCATTAAGCATGCTTACCGACTGGTCAGCGCTGTGTTCTCCGGAGGACCCGGTGCTCGTAGTGCCCTGGAGTGACCCGACCGGCAAGCTCGCATGGGTCGATCTTCGGGCGAACCCATATGATTTTGACTCCATTCCCGAGGCCTTGCAGTACCCTGCGCTCCTGCAGGCACTTCGCGCACTCAACGCGACCCGTTCGCCTGTATTCACCGCGAAATGTGACGTCTGGGCAATTGTTGCCGAAGAACTCGACGGTCTCCGCCTCGAACTCGATGTAGACGAGGCGGACTCCCACTCGGGCATCGGAAGCTACATTGATCTCATCTGGCGCGACAAAGGCTTGTTTGCTTCGGCTGCTCAGCAACAGCAATGGATCCGTCGTCTGCTCCGCCCCATTTCGGCCATTGAGCATCCCGTAGCCGCCGTGGAATGTGTACTGCGGCCGGCGTTGCTCGATCTGGATCTTCCGCAGGAAGGCTTTGCCGTGAGCCTCTATGTCAAAGCTGTCGGCTCTGATTACGAGAGTGCCAGAAAGTCATGGACCGCGGCGCTCGCTGACGTGGTGGCCCTTATCCGCAGCCGCGAGCTCGCCAGATAAGCTGCTTTAAGCAATTATCGCGCCGGAATCCGCCGTGCGCCGCTTCTGGATCAATCGCGCGGTCTGGACCAGGTTGTCAGCCGGAACCGCCTCGGCAAAGTAGAAGCCCTGGGCTTCGTCACAGTTTCGATTCAGCAGGAAATCGAGCTGGCCGTTCGTCTCAACTCCTTCAGCAACCACTTTCAGGTTTAAGCCGTGCGCCATCGAGATTATCGCGCGCACAATCGCAGCGGCGTTCTGGTCATCGGCCGAACGATGCACGAAGCTGCGGTCGATCTTCAGGCGGTCTACCTCGTATTTCAGCAGGTACGAGAAGCTGGAAAACCCCGTCCCGAAATCGTCAATCGCAATCTTCACGCCGAGTTTACGCAACTGCATCAGCGTCTCGTTGGTGGCAGAGGAACTCGACATCAGCGTCTGCTCGGTAATCTCGAACTCCAGGCAATGTGGCGGTAGCCCGGACTCCCTCAGCGCGGCAGCGACCTGCGCTAAGAGGTTCTTCTGTCGAAACTGCCGCGGTGACAGGTTCACCGCAATCATCAGTTCGCGCCCTAACCTGTCCTGCAACTCCTTGCCTTCGTGGCAAGCCATTCGGATCGCCCATTCGCCCATCGGTAGAATCATTCCCGTAGCTTCAGCCAGCGGAATGAAGTGTGACGGTGGCACCATACCTCGTGTCGGATGGTGCCATCGAAGCAGAGCCTCTACGCCAATAACCTCTCCAGTCAGGCAGGAAACTTGTGGCTGATATTCCAGCGCAAGCTCTCCGTTCACCATCGCATGACGAAGATCGTGCTCGAATTCGATCTTGTCAGCCGTCGCCACCACCATGCTCTGGTTGAACACATGGAAGGAGTTGCGGCCGGACTCCTTAGCCTCATAGAGTGCGGCGTCTGCGTTCTTCAGCAGTGAGTCGCCGTCCGGCGCGCAATCGGGGAAGATGCACACGCCAACACTGACCGTAACGTTCACCTCGCGGTTCCCGATTATCGTCGGTGTAGAAACCTTCTGAATGATGTTCTCCGCACA
>Ga0070658_10001788_pt1 | contig 18073 bp, 16 predicted proteins | sample KBSC13metaG_FD_64664 | JGI IMG/M metagenome (GOLD analysis project Ga0070658, IMG submission 64664) | Corn rhizosphere microbial communities from Kellogg Biological Station, Michigan, USA - KBS C1-3 metaG | ecosystem: Host-associated > Plants > Roots > Rhizosphere > Soil ...
AATTATTTTGTACTTTCAACGCTACGCGTAACAACGCGCTACGTCAAGCACTACTCTTCTTCTTTTTCGTCTTTGCCTTCGGCGTCACCGCGCTTGGCAGCTTGCTCAGCCTTAAGAGCCTTGGCTGCTTCCGCCTTAGCGATAGCCTTCAGGTCTGGCTTGGTAATGAGGAAACGGACGACCTCATCGGTAATGTTCAGAATGCTTTCCAGCTTCTGGACATTGCTACCAGGCATATCCACGGTATAGAACACATAAATAGCCATCTCGTGTTTGCGAATTGGGTATGCCAGCTTGCGCTTGCCCCAATTGTCGGTGTTTTTGATGGTAGCACCATTGTCGGTAAAGATTTTCTCTACGCGGCTGGTTGCCTTTTCTAGATCTACTTCTAGATCGGGATCATACAGAATAGCGATTTCGTACTGATTCACGAGTATCACTCCTTCGGTTAAAGTCCGCACTCACTAGGGGATGCGAACTGAGTTGATATTACCCGCCTATTTTATCCTAACTACCCCTGTTAGTCAACTACCGCCAGCACAATAGAAAATACATCCAGTGTCTCCGCGCCGTCCGAATTGCAAAACTCCTGCTCGTAATAAGCAGGAGTTTTAATAAGTCTGATTCCGAAATATTGCCTGGTGAAGGCAGTGAGCCTTGCGCATACCGTCTCTCAAAGTATGAGCCACAGAACCACTGCCTCCTCCATTTCGGCTGTTTGTTTTAACAATATGTTAGAACGCTTACATAAAAAGTACAAGCGTTTTGCCTAATTTTGCACCAAATATGTGCACGATATTAACACCTTAAAGTCATGTTTTCTGTAGCCAGAATAACCACACTTACCTCTGTAAAATTCCCGTTGTAAACTTCACACTATAAGTGCAAACAGCCTAGCAGGTACCTAGTATTGTTCGGGGGAATACCGGTGGCTCGCTTCTACGATTGGCACTCGCGCCTGCTCATTTTGACGCTTGAAGTCTTCGCTGGCACTTTCAAACGAAAGCTCTTGGGCAGCATACTCCTCTTGCGTCATCCAAGCGTTCCGGCCACCCTCGAATTCCTCGATGAGTTCACCCCGCGGATCGTTGCACGCTACGATAAAAAATATTTTATCTTCCAGCAGTTCACCGGTAGCCTTGTTGATATCCATTTTGTGATACACAGATTCAAATTCCAGATCGGCAACAAGTCCAGTCTCTTCCATAAGCTCGCGCGCGGCAGCATCCAGAATAGTCTCGCCCCAGCGAATCTTGCCCGTTGGGCGACCCCAGTAGCCATAGTATGGCTGTTTGAGTCGTTGCTGCACTAACTGCTTATCACCTCGTCGAATCATACGACACACCGCAACTTTTGGCTGACGCTCTACCGTCCGAGCATCGGTATCAAACCGGTTGGCAAACTCTTTGCCCTTGCCAGTCAGCACATAGGTGCCGTCGTCGTTTTTATCAACATAGCCTTCGTCCAGCAACTGTTTTAGATAGAAATTAAAATGGTCGCTAGTGAGTTCGCTGGCCTTTTGTAATTCAGCAAACCGAGCCGATGGCGTAAAAAGCAACACGCGCAAAATAGCCACGTGAGCCGGATGAAGCAGCTTATCAACACTCATAAATTTATTCCTCTGTTACGCCGTTATGGTAGCGCAACCGAGGAACCTAAATCTAGTGAAATAAGTTTCAGTTCTGGAACGAGTGGCGCCTAGGCAGGATAGACGTCTTGGATAGGGCCATCGCTGTCATCGCTTATGCCGGCGTCGCCAGCGCCACCAAATACTTGGTCCATATTGCTCACTAAGACTTCTCGCGGGCGTGAACCATCAGCCGCGCCAATAATGCCCTGCTCTTCCATTTCCTCAATCAGACGCGCCGCACGGCCATAGCCAATGCGCAGACGGCGTTGCAATAAACTTGTCGAGGCTTTCTTGTTCTCGATTACTACATGCACGGCATCCCGGAACATGTCATCGTCAGCATCGCTGCTGCCACCGGCACCCATGTCAGCTACAACGCCACCCTTGCCAATTTGTACTGGTTGGCTGACTACTTCGTTGTTGTATTCAGGGGCACGTTGTTCTTGTATGAATGCCGTCACCTTTACTGTTTCGTCATCACTAATAAATGCTGCCTGGACACGCTTGGGCTTTGGCATATCACTAGTCAAAAACAGCATATCGCCCATGCCAAGCAACTTCTCGGCACCCATTTGGTCGATGATAGTACGTGAGTCGACCTGGCTTGCTGTGGTAAAAGCTATGCGCGCCGGCACATTGGCCTTAATGAGGCCAGTAATGACATCTACTGATGGGCGCTGCGTTGCCAAAATCAAGTGAATACCCACCGCGCGCGCCTTTTGGGCGATACGCACAATCAGCGCTTCGACATCACGCGCCGCCATCATCATCAGGTCAGCGAGCTCGTCGATAACAATTACAATGTACGGCATCCCCTCTTCACTCTTCAGGTTGTTGTACTCAATGATATTGCGCTTCTTGTGCTCAGCCAGGGTGCGATAACGACGCTCCATCTCGGCCACTGCCCACTTAAGCGCACTAATACATTTCTCGGGCTCGGTAATGACCGGCGTGAGTAGATGTGGGATATCGTTGTAAGGCGTGAGCTCTACTGTTTTAGGATCAACCAAGATGAGTTTGAGGTCACTTGGGCTGTTTCGGTACAGTAAGCTGGTAAGGATGTCGTTGATCATGACCGACTTACCGGAACCGGTCTGACCAGCTACCAAAAGGTGTGGCATCTTAGCCAAGTTGGCTGTTACTGGCTTGCCAGCGATGTCTTTACCAATGGCAAATGTTAGTGGATCTTTTATATCGGTCCAGTCGTGCGACTGCAAAATGGCGCTCAGGCGGACAATCGCCGCTTTCACATTTGGCACCTCAATGCCAACGGCGCGCTTACCTGGAATGGGCGCCTCCATACGAATGCTAGTGGCCGCAAGATCAAGTGCTAGGTTGTTTTCTAGCGCGGTAATCTTGGTAAGCTTAACACCCGTCGGCGGTTTAAGCGTGTACTGGGTGACGCGCGGGCCGATATTAGCGCCCTCCATCTCCACTTCAATGTTAAAGTTTTGGAACGTCTCGCGAATGATACGCGCATTGCCTTCTACGTTGCCGGCATCGGCCTTGTCCTGCTTAGCGTCCAGTAAACCAACGCTCGGGAATTTCCAGTCCGGGTCACTAGCGGCCGTTAGCGCGGCGTGACTTTCCTGCGGCGTTAGCTTTTGAGCGGTGTTCTTGAGATTCAGACGGGGTGCAGGCTGAGCTCTCTCGCCATGGTGCTCTACCGGCACACCTTCGTTCAGTTTAAAGCCGCTCGCGGCAGCCTTATTTTTGAGTGCCGCCAAGCCATCCTCGTCATCTTCCCCACGCTCTCCACGTTGAAACGGCCTTAGAAGTACACTTGGTGAAATACTAAAGGCAAACAGAAAAGCAAAGATAGTGAACACAAAAAACAGCAGGCTAGCTGGAATTTTATCCAGCATTGTCAGCACTGCACCACCCACACCTTTACCTATAGTGCCACCGTGTCCACCGGTTATGACGCCGGTGGTCTCCTTAGTAGCAAATGCGGTGTGGAACCAGCTACTGGCAAATGTTAGCAGCGCCGCCATACTAAACAAATTACCGAGCGGTATGCGATGATCTTCGGCTTTAAACTTATAAACCCCACCGTATACCAGTGCAACTGGTGTTAGCCACGCTCCGTAGCCGAATAGCCAATAACCCGCCCCAAAGAGGCCCTTGGGCAGCGCCCCGCCCGTACCAAACCCACCTAGCAACATAAACAGCGCTACCAGTATCAATAGCACTGCGGCGCTATAACCCCAAAACGGTGAGCGCTCACGCGGCGCAGCTTCGGGTGCGGTCTTTTTTTTGGTCGATTTTTTCTTTTTTGCCATAACTGGTTTAAATTATACCTTTCGAAAGAGTTGCGGTCTACCGTCTGGCCCAGCCCCTACAGACAGCTTTACTTCTTAACCGATCATATTATAACAAAATTTACAACACTAGTCAATCTGCTTATGCTTAGAGCACCACGCAATGCTGCGAAAGATTAGTGCTAATCTGCTGCGCATACAGGATTACTATAGAGCGTGGATTGCTGTTCGTGGTGCCGAGTGTTTTGCCATTGGCACACTTTGCGCCGGGTACCAGATACATGGTGTTCTGGTCCGGGGCAGTAAGCCCTGGGGTATAAGGCGCAAACTTTACGCCTTCGGGCTTATAAGCGGTAAGCGTTACTGCGGACGATACTACCGATCCGCAATCTGCCCCACAAATAGTAATAGCGCCGCTCTGGACTGCACCAATAATCGTTGGTAGGCTGCCTGCAGCAAGTGTGTATTGGGCCACTGCACCCGCTACGACATTGACATCATTTGCCTGCTTTTGCTGATAGCTCAATGGTTTGGCTTCAACTAGAACCGGATGCTTGTTTTTTTGCCAAATACGACCACCTGCGGTCAAAACCAACGCAATTGTTATCACAGCCAAAACTCCCGCCCTGCCCCACTGCAATACCGTCCACTTACGACGGCGTGCTTTTTTGCGGGCAGCCCTTGCTGCCTTTAGTTCTGCGGCATTACTACGGTGGTATTTCGTGAACGCACCATCAATAGCCGCCGCCTGCCAACCATGCGCTAGGAGATGTTCGCGCAATGTTGCCTCGCTATGGCCAACACGCATTTGTTCATGTATGTAGTCGACGAGCTGTTGGTTTTCCATGTAGTTTCAAGTATATCAAGTCTTTACGCTAAAGCTTATGCTTTCCATAAAAAATACACCCCGGTGATCAGCCTGGGTGTATTTTTGATCATTTTGACGCGCCTTAAGTTTTTGCTTTAAGCGGCTACCCACTGCAGATGGTAGCGGCATAGCTGTGGTATGCCCGCACGTTGTGCTCATTGTGGCCGGTTGTGCCAGCTCCATGAGTTTGAACCAAGATGGTTCTAAACGACTCTAACAATCATGGTTTTTGCCCTGTTTGTCGAGTCAAAATGGATTGTCCGCTAAGACGCTCCATGAACGAGGATGAAAAAGCCTTTGGACGGCCTTTTCGGGAAAAGGTAAGAAAAGAATTTGTAGATTCTTATCTTTTTTAGGAAGGTGCGAGAACTGCCGTTTTGTATGGCAATTCCGTGAACGGAATTGTTTAGATTCCAAGTTTGGAGCTTTGTACGCTCTGGACGGAACTTTTTTACGGTTCCTTTTTGTTTTGGTTTTAGGCCTTTTGCAAGAAAGTCTTTTTGTTTTTCTTAAGCCTGTTTACACTATACCAAGCATAAGCACTTTTGTCAAGCAAGCTTTTGCTCATCTCTTTGGCTATTGCTCTTTTTATGTATCTCTTGATCATTACTTTTGCTGTCAAAAGTAATCAAAACCACCCGGCCAGACTGCATGCTCTTGGTTGCGTGTTGTAGAAACCAACAACTGATTCAACAACTTGCGCCCGGAAGGCGCTTCGAACAAGTTGAATCATCTCTCCTTGGAGAGGTGTTGTTGGTTCTAGCAACAATCAAGCCACGAGCATTCCGGATGGCCGGCCCTCCGGCTGAATGCTAATTTATCAACCAAAATACCCCTGAATTCATTTCAGGGGTATTTTTTAAACTTTCCAGGAAAGAGCAGCTAGAGTTTTGCGGATAGCAAAACACTGCGCGATGAGAGAACCTATCTCGGTTCTCTCATTAGTCAACACGGGCGTCTTGCGTTAGAAGGCGTTCACGCATCTTCTGGAAGCGCTCTTGCTGTTCGGCCGCGATCTCCTCAGCTGTCTTGGTCTTGCCCTGATGAACTGTTTTGGCGCTTTCCGTCTTACCACCGATGACATTCACTACCGGAATCACGATTGGGCTACGCTGCGTCTGCTCAAACAGATAGTGTGTCATGTGATCCTTCAATTCAGCCTTGAAGCGATCAAGATCAACGCGCTTAAAGCGCTGCGAAACTGCGCGGCGGATTTCGTTGCGGAGGCCATTCATGAGCTCTTCTTGTTCACGCATGTAAATGAAGCCGCGGCTAATGATGTCCGGGCTGGTCAACAAATTGCCATTCTTCTTATCAACGGTGATTACTACCGCCACCAGACCTTCTTCGGCAAGCAATACGCGGTCTTTTACTACGACGTTATTGACGATGGCACCGGTTTGGTCCACCAAAATTGTACCGTTTGGCACCTGGCCGACTACTTCGATTTTGTCCTGAGTAAGGGCCATTACTTCGCCGTTCAGCGCGTTTACGCAGTTCGCACGTGGAATCCCCTGCTCGATTGCCAGCTCGATGTGGCGTTGCTTGACGCGGTAAGCGCCGTAGATTGGAATGAAGAATTTCGGCTTGGTGAAGTTAATCATATCGGCGTATTCATCACGGCTTGCATGGCCGGAGACGTGCAATGGGCCAACGTTGTCGAGATCGTGGTTACGAGCCTCAAACACGTGCACGTTCTTCATGGTCATGTTATCAACCATTTGACCGATAAGCGCGTCGTTGCCACTCTCAGGAATCGGGGTACTCGACAAGATAACGGTATCCTGCTCTTTGAGCTTAACGTGACGGTGCTCACCGTTTGCCATACGCTGCAGAGCCGAGCTAGGTTCGCCCTGGCTACCCGTACAAACAACTACCACCTGGTCGTCGGGCAAGCTAGCTACGCTGGCAATTGGTATAAAGGTACCCTTGGGGATCTTCATAAAGCCGTTGCGCACGGCCATTTCCAGCGTGGAGACCATGCTGCGGCCGTCCATGGCTACCTTTTTGCCATGGTGCACGGCAGCATTCACGATCATCTGCACACGGTTCATGTTGGTGCTGAAGAGACCGACAAAAATACGGCCTGGCGCCTGATCCATGATGTCAATAAAGCTCTGCTCGATCGTACTTTCAGATGGAGTACGACCAAGACGCTCAGCAGTGGTGCTTTCACTAAGCAGCGCCAGAACTCCTTCATCGCCAAGCTCTTTGAGGCGCTCGATATCGCTGCGCTCATGGTCGAGCGGGTTCGGGTCAAAACGAAAGTCACCGGTGTTAATGACACGCCCGACTGGTGTATCAATAACCACACAGGTAGAGCCTGGAATAGAGTGCGTAATGCGCACTAGTTCCACATAGAATTCACCAACCTTAAGACGTTCGTGAGTGTTCTCGTTCATGGTCACTGTTTGTAGCTCAAAACCTTCAGGCATTGGCAAGCCGAAGTTCTCGAAGATTTCCTCGACGCGGCCAATGGTAAATTTAGAGCCATAAATTGGTGCAGGTAATTTTGGCACAATGTGCGGCAAACCACCAATGTGGTCCAGGTGACCGTGCGTAATCACATAAGCACGTAGCTTGTGCTTGATGCTCTCTACATAGGCTGTGTCAGCAACACCGTAGTTGATGCCGGGCAAATCTACACTTAGGTCGTTGCCAGCGTCAATGATTACGGCGTCGTTCACATACTCGACCAGAATCATGTTCTTGGAACCACCGCCGTCCATACCACCTAAGCCAATGATTTTCAGGCGTGGACTATCATCGATAAAGTTAGCACGACGCTTTTCGTCGGTGGCAGCAGGCATGTACTGGTTGGCAACACGCTGGGCGTCCATTTGTATACGCTTTTGTGCACGCACAGCAGCGCCTCGGCTCACGCCACGGCGTTCGCCGTTATCTTGCCCACCATTGTTTTGTGGGTTTTGTTGGCCACGATTGCCACGGCCACCCTGTTGTCGTCCGCCGCGAGGCTGACGATTGCCATCAGGTCGACCACCACGATTATTCTGCCGGGGCGGTTTACCTTCGTTTGTTGGTTTATTATCCATAGAGTTATTTCCTTTCCTTGCTAAAGAAGTACTTGTTTTTAAATTTTCTTAAGAATTGTGGGGATGAGCGCAAAATCGTCGATAAGGGTTTGGCGCATCCCGCCGTTATACAGCGCCGCAGCCGGGTGAAACAGTGGCAGATAGACGTGAGTCTTGTACCGCTTCGGCTGGCCGTGCACTTGGCTGATTTTCAGCCCAGGCAGTAGCACATCCATGCTGTGCCTGCCCAGAGTGACAATCAGTTTTGGTTGAATTATATCGAGCTGCTCCTGCAGGTATGGCAGAAACGCATTCTTTTCGTCAGGTAGTGGGTCGCGGTTATTGGGCGGCCGATACTTGACGATATTTGTAATGTAGATATCCTTGCGCTCTAATTGTATCATTTCCAGCATCTCATTCAAAAACTTGCCAGCCGCGCCCACAAAGGGCTTACCCTGTTCATCTTCGTTTTTGCCTGGTGCTTCACCGATGAATACAATGTCGGCCTCAGCATTACCATCACCGAATACCAGCTGAGTTGCGCCCTTACGAAGCTCTGGTGTGGGATCTGCCTTTTCGATGCGAGCTTTTAGCTCATCTAGCAGTTGCTGCTTTGTTTTAGGCGCAGTCATTTCTTGGGTCTCCAAATAGCATGGAAGAAGTTCTGCAAGCTACTAACGAGTAGAAACAATGCGATCACCCATAGCCACCAACCGCCGCTATCGAGCGCCCAGTTGATAAAACCATAGGCCATAATCAGCTCGACAAGCCCAAACACCAAGCAGCCAAGCCGAGTTTTATGGAACTTGTCGAGCTTTTCTAGATTCATTTCTTTTGTTGCTCCTTAGCTGCAAGGTAACCTGCAACAACTCCGCCCAGTAGAATCAGGCAGCCGCCCGACATGGCGTAGCCGTCGTTCTGGACACTACCGGCAAAACCAGTCAGGCCCGATTGCGTGACCAGCCGAAAACCCTCCACAATGACCACAGCAACCACAGTCAGGCGTACCACGCGGAGTAAGGCGAGCATTCTACTTTTTAGCCTTCTTACCTTGTTCGGCTAGTTCACGGGCGGCGGCCTTCATGGAAAGTTGCAAACGGCCACGATCGTCGATGGCTACCAGCTTTACCGTAACCTTATCGCCTTCTTTCAGCTTGTCGCTTGGCTTTTCGGTCCGCTCTTCGCTGATCTCTGAGACATGCACCAGACCATCTTTACCCGGCAGAATCTGCACGAACGCACCAAAGTCGAGCACGCTCACGACTGGTTTGTCGTAGTATATACTACCCACCTCTGGATCTTCGGTAATGCTCTTAATCCATTGGATGGCAGCGTCGATATGCGTCTTGTCAGGGCTCGAGATCATCACCGTGCCATCATCTTTAATATCAATCTCGGTACTAGTTTCGGCAGTGATCTTCTGGATGGTTTCACCACCCTTGCCAATTACTTCGCGGATCTTGTCTGGGTTAATGGTAATGCTTTCAACACGCGGTGCGTATGGACTCAGCTCTTCACGGGGTTCGGCCAAAGTCTGGAGCATGTGCTCTAGGATGTAGGCGCGACCATTCTTACCCTGCTCAATAGCGGCCTTCAATGTCGAAACCGGCAGACCATGCACCTTCATATCCATCTGGAGCGCCGTGATACCGTTTTTGGTGCCGGCGACCTTAAAGTCCATATCGCCTGCAAAGTCCTCGGCATCGGCAATGTCTGAAAGCACCCAGAACTTATCACCATCTACCATAAGACCCATGGCAATACCACTCACGGGTGCCTTAATTGGCACGCCGGCATCCATTAGCGCCAAACAGCTAGAGCAAGTTGCCGCCATAGAAGTTGAACCGTTCTGGCTCATAATTTCAGTAACTGAACGTACCGCGTATGGGAATTCTGCTTCGCTCGGGAAAACACCCAGTAAAGCGCGCTCTGCCAAATAGCCATGGCCGATTTCGCGGCGACCTGGCGAACCTAAGCGGCGCACTTCGCCTACGGTGTAACCCGGTGCGTTGTAGTGGTGCATGTAGCGGCGTTCGCCGTCACTAACTTCCATGGTGTCAACCATTTGCGCATAGCTGAGCGGTGCCAGGGTAACAATGTTCATACCCTGTGTCATACCGCGAGTGAACAGGCTGGAGCCGTGGGCACGCGGTAAGAATCCCACCTCTGTAGAAAGAGGGCGGATTTCGTCCAGTTTACGGCCATCTGGGCGAATGCCGTGCTCCACAATCCCCTTGCGGACATCCTTGTGGATAGCCAACTGCAATGCCTCGTCGTATTCGCCGCGCAGTGCCTTGTATTCTTCCTCGCCAATTTTAGCGGCAAACTCGTCGTGCATTTGTCGCTTCAGCGTTGTGACCAGCTCATTCCGCTCTGGGTACGGCGCACGTAGGTCTTCGCCCAGCTTACCCTCTACCCATGCGTCAACCTCTTTTTGGAATTTTTCGTCAGGCAATGCCAGCTGGTATTCCTGCATTGTAACGCCGATTTTCTTAGCCAGCTCACGCTGCACTTCCAGCGCCGGCTTGATGGCTTCGACTGCAAATTCCATTGCCTTGACGATCTCGTCTTCAGTCGCCTCTTTGGCGCCGGCTTCGACCATCATCACTTTGCCGTCGGTACCAGCAACTACGAGGTCGAGCTTGCCGTCTGCCAGCTCGGCGGCGCTCATAAAGGCCTTGTATTCGCCGTTTTCGTCGATACCGACGCGAACACCAGCAACAGGGCCATCAAATGGCGCACCGGTGAGCATAAAAGCAGCAGACATAGCAACCATAGCCACCATGTCCGGGCGGAAGCTTGGGTCCATGCTCAGCACACTGGCCACACCCTGCACTTCGTTACGGTAGCCTTTTGGCCACAGCGGACGAATTGGCCGGTCAATCAAACGACCAATCAAGACCGCATCATCACTTGGCTTGCCTTCACGCTTAATAAAGCGGCTGCCGCTGATTTTACCGGCCGCGTAAAATTTTTCTTCGTAGTCGATGCTGAGCGGGAAATAATCCATGCCTGGGATCACGCCACCGAGCATAGCCGTGCCCAAAACCACCGTTTCGCCATAGCGTACGAGGACGCTAGCTGTAGTTCGAAAACCAACGCGGTTAACTTCCAGTGTCAGTTTGCGGCCACAAAACTCGGTCTCAACCATTACCACATCTTTGCCGTATGGATTGATGGTTGCATTGTTTACTGTTTGGCTCATATTTACCAAATCTTTCTGCCCTCTAGATACCTGAGCGGAGTACAAATATATGGCTCTGGCCTTGTGCTAGAAGGAGCTATATATCTGGTCCCTACCCATGTATAAGAGAACTATTAATGTGCACAAGTTTGGCACCTCGATCTCTTTCGAGATGCCCGATTTATGCGCAAACCTTTTTCCAGGAGTGATGCAATCTGGGATGATAGGTGAAGCCCGCAAGCGAGCCGTACTATCAGTACGGTGAGCGCGGACTGGAGGCTATCGCCCCGGAGTGCGCGCTCCTTGAAAAGGTTCTAGCGGCGAATGCCGAGTTTTTTAATGAGGTCAAGGTACGCCTGACCATCTTTAGCGGCAATGTACTGCAATAGGCGCTTGCGCTTGCCAACCAGCTGCAACAGGCCGCGACGAGCCATAAAGTCGTGCTTGTTGACCTTCAAATGCTCAGTTAGCTCCTTGATGCGCTCGGTAAAAATGCCTACCTGCACAGCGGAACTGCCGGTGTCAGCCTTGGTGCCTTGCAGCTCAGTTACAATCTTGGTCTTCTTTTCCTGTGAAATCATGTGGCTCCTAAAGTTCTATTAAAAATCGAGATTTTTGTGATGGCGTTACTGATCATTATACCAGTTATCCGCCCCTGAATCAACCTGTGCGGTATTTTAGGCATAGGTGCAAGCATATCGCCCTCTAGAAATGCATATCAGTGAGTAGTCGAGACGCAAGTGTGTCACGGTTCAGGTCCTCTTTTTGCACCGCGTGATCAATACTAAACTGCCCTACTTTGGTGCGACGCAGATCAGACATGTACGCACCCGTGCCCAACCGCTTGCCCACGTCTTCGACGAGCGAGCGAATGTACGTGCCACTACCTACTTCGCTGGTAAATTGTACATAGGGGTATTCGTAGCTTGTGAGCGTGTTTTTATACATCATGACCGGCCGAGCTTCTAGTGCCACGCTCTTGCCTTCCCGAGCTAGTTTGTATGCTCGTTGGCCACCTACTTTCATAGCGCTAAAGGCCGGTGGCACCTGCATGATTTGCCCCTGGAAGGCAGCTAGAGCCTCTAGGATGGCCGTTTTGTCCGGAACAGTATCTGATACGACTGTTTTTTCACCTTCTTCATCACCTGTTGAGCTGGTCTGCCCCAGTTTCATGGTAACTTCATAGGTTTTGTCGAGTTTAGTGAGTTCAGTAGCGCGGCGGGTGTACTCTTTGCCCACCAACAGCACCAGCAGTCCTGTCGCCAAGGGGTCGAGCGTACCGGTGTGGCCAACTTTGCAATTCTTGGGCTTTTTGTCCTCCACTTCGGCCACTATGCGGCGCACGTAATTCACCACATCAAACGATGTCCATTCTTTGGGCTTATCAACGAGTAAAATGCCTTGCATGTCTATTAGGCTACCACATCGTACGCAGCTCAGGAAAAGAGCAGCCTGAGCCAGCGATTTTATTTCGCTGTCCCGCGTGATTACAGATCAAGCGTAGTGAGAGGTATATGCAGAGCCGGAATAGCTAATTCCGCGCGAAGCTATATAACAACCGTGGTTTGTCCCGTTACTGCAGTGGCGGTAACATCGGCGGTGGAACCGGCGGTGGCGGCGTATTGGGCGCACCACCTTGCGTTGGCATATCTGGGAGTGCGCTTGGCGGCATTTGCGGAGCTGCTGGCGCTATCTGCTGTCCAGGGCCAAACGGGTTGGATGGCAGCGGCATATCGAGAGTGCCGTCCGCTGGCGTACTGCCCGGAGTCGGTTCGCTAAAACCGACGTTTGGTACTGGCGGCGTAGCTGGCGCAGGCGGTAGCTGCGATGCCGGATGCAGTTCAGGGCCAAGAGGGTTAGCGTTTAATGCTGCAATGGGCTGCAGGGGGTCGCTTGAGCTTGAGCCAGCCGGATTATTGAGGGCAGCCTCTACGGCGCTGCGCGCGTCATCAACGCTGCTTGCCGGCGTGGCAGACTGCCCAGAAGCATTCGATAAATTACCATGGTCATCAATATGCACATGCGGACTAGCTACCGATTCTTCTATATCTGCGAGCGTTTCATCTGGAGTCAGTGCTGGAAGAGCAGGCATCGACAGAGGTGGCGCCACGGGTTGTGGCGGTAAGGATGGCAAGTCGAACTGCGGAGCGGCTGGTGTGGGAGCCGCTTGAGCCGGTGGTCCGGCTGGTGGTACCCAAGATGGTGGCGCAGGCTGCAGCGGAGCCTGCGGGATGAACTGGTCAACTGGTTTCGTTGGTACGGGTGGCGCCACAGGCGGCTGTAGTACCGTTTCATTGTGACTGAGTAGCGGTGATTGGACTGCAGGCAGCGTCAACTCCTCGGTAGACGGATCGAGCTCTTCGGGGTTTGTATTTGCCGTAAGGTTCACGTCACCAAGCCGGGGCGGCTCGGTCATGCGCTCACGTTTTATTTCAGACTGAGCAGCTTCAGTCGGCTGACCGCCCGTTTCCACGCCATGTACCTGTGATATTTGCGGCAATGGCTCCTCGGCGTCAACTCGCAGGTGGCCCTCTTCATCAACGTTGATCTGTGGCTGTGGCGGCTCAGGAGCCGGCTCTGGCTCGCTTAATTCAGGTTCGGCATCGTGATCAATTTCTAGCGTACCGGGCTCACGTTTGGGAGGCTCCGGCCGGTCATCTGCTACCGGTACATCTTGCTGATCCATCGGTGGTTCAGCGGTTGGTTCTGGAGGTGTTGCGAGCTCGGTTGCGATGAGCTGTTGATTAGCACCTGCGGCCATCAGCGTCGCGCTGGCGCTCATAGTCTTTGGCGTGGTTTTTTCGTTACTAAAGCGTTCGGTGCTAGCAACGATGCCGGTTAGGAGGGCTGTGGCAATCTGGCCATCCATGATTTTTTTGTCCAAGCCATCAACCAGCGAAGCCATCATTTCACTCAAGCTACTGACGCTCGGATCAACCCAGTTAATTGTGCCTAGGCTTCCCTGTCCTGTTGTACTTACGCTCGCCACGGTAGCATCATGCAGAATGCGGCCATGCGCCGTAATAGCTGCGTCGAGATCCTGCTGTTCTGCCACGCCAAGCGCTATAACCACGTCGACATTAAAGTCTCCCTGGCTAAACTCAAGATCCTGCTCTGAGAGCGACGTTTTGTACGGTGTAATAAAGATGCGCACTACTTGGTCTTCGACCTTGTAGCGTAGCTTGTCGGCCTTAGACTTATCGAGTGCAATAATAAAATCGCGTAAGCTATCAGTGTTTTTTTCGAGTGTTTCTTCGGGCTTTAAGAACTCGATAGTGCTCGGCACCTGACCACTAAATACCGCCGTGCCGTGCTTATCAAGTTTATTGAGTGCAAGGGTAAAACCGATTGCCGCCGACAACTGGTCTACGGTAGGGTTGGCGCTAACTGTTACCAGAATATTCTGTGCCTGGCGGATGCGTTCGATGAGTTTCTGCTTTTGCTCGTCCATATTTTTTATTTTATGCCCGTGTGCTTATGTTTATTCGCATCTTATCACACAATATTGCTCGCTGCCAAGCGTTTTAGCTTGTATACTCTTTGACAACAGAGGGCCAACCCGGTATAGTTTGAAGATGATAAACGTAAAAGGATAGCATTAAGATATGCCAATCATCAAATCAGCAAAAAAACGTGTAAAAGTTGCCAACAAAGCTGCGGTGCGCAACAGCAAAACTAAGCGCTCGCTTAAGACCGCTATCAAAGAGTTCAGCCGCGCCCTGCTGGCTACCGACAAAAAAGATGCCATGAAGGCTCTCGACAAAGTACAGAGCGAACTCGACAAGGCCGGCAAAAAGGGTGTCATGCACAAAAACAAAGTCGCCCGCAAAAAGTCTCAGGCTGCTAAAAGTGCCAAGGCCGCTGCCGGCGTTGCTAAAAAGGCAGCACCAAAAGCTAAGGCTACTGTTAAAAAAGCTGCCGCCCCTAAGAAGGCAGTCGCCAAGAAAGCTCCAGCTAAAAAGCCGGCTGCTAAGAAAACCGCCAAGAAGTAGCTACTACTCTTGTGCCCTCATCGCCCCAAGGACACCCTTAGGGCGATTTTTTATATCGCAATTCCCAAACTCGCAGTACACTGTGTACATAACATTACGTGGGAGTTTACATGAATAAGAAAGTAATCGTTGCCGTGGTAGTAATTGTGGTGGTGCTAGCTGGAGGCGCCCTGCTGCTCTCGCGGAACACTAGCAACAAATCAGACGACATGAACATGAACACGCAGTCGAGTGGCTCGAACACTCAAAACACACCCAAAGCTACAAACACGGTCACCATTCAAAACTTCGCTTTCAGCCCTGCAAGTATTACCATCAAAAAAGGGACTACCGTAACCTGGACCAACAAAGACTCCGCAACACACACTGTCACTGAAAGCGATAGCTCAACAGGCCCTGACAGCGGCGACCTGGCAAATGGTAAAAGCTACAGTTTTACCTACAACCAGACGGGTACATTTAGCTATCACTGCTCTATCCACCCGAACATGACCGGCACTGTAAAAGTTACGGAATAGTTTACGCTCGTGGTTCCCGGCCTTTGTGCTTAAGTCCGGCCATTCGGAAGCTACTTGGCTCGGCCTGTTGCTAGAACTGACAACTCCGCTCCTCTAGGAGCGACGCCGAAGTTTAGTATGTACGTTACTTTTGAGAAACAAAAGTAACCAAAACTTTGCAGACCAATCCGCTCACTCAGTCGACTGTTGTCAAAGCGCACAACCAGACAGGACAACCGGTCATGGATACTCCCTCAGTCCTGTCTGCCCGGCCGTTCCGGCCGGAGGTATTGTGCATTTGACGAACAGATCGAGCCGGGTTCACTCCAAGGTCTGCACTAACGAGGAAAGTCGGTGGACTAACTTAACATCGCCCTGTCCCGACTTAAGCTGCGAGGCTCAATAGATAATACTGCACTACTTCGTCGGCGTTCAGACTCTCGCTCTTGAGGCGCACATCGAACTCACGCAAATCATGCACCAGTTTTTTTAACTGCGCCAGGCTAATGCGGCCAGCCAAACCTTGGGTTTTGCGTATGGTAAATGGGCTCAGCTTGGCCTCTTTAGCAATCATATCTCCGCTTCGCTGTCCGGCCGTTTTCACAATCGCCAGTATATGCAACTGCCATACCAACATCGCTAGCACCTGCTGTGGCTCGACCTGCAAAGCACGCTGCTCGGCGTAGAGCATCATGGCGCGTTTGGCATTGCCCGCAAAGGCCGCATCAAGCAGCTCAAATACGCTGCTTTGTGGCGTACGCTCGGTGAGCAGTTCTATGCTCTCCCGTGTAATATTTGGGCTATACGCTAGCAACTTATCGGTTTCATGCTGCAATATCAGCTGGTTTGCTCCGACACGGTCTACGAGCAAGCGTGCGTCGTTGGGCTTCAATACTCCACCCTGGCCTTTAGCATAGTCAGCCAAATACCGCACCAGTCCATTCGCATCGAGCACAGAGAACTCTTTGAAATCGGTGAGTTTCTTGAGCTGCTTGTAGTAACTCAGCCGTTTATCCAGCTTTGGCTCCACAATAACTAGATCATTCGTCTCAGCTATATCACCCACAAATTGCTCAAACTTTTCGGCAAATTCTTTGTTGGTGCCGGGGCTTCGCAACACTACTAACTTGCGTGGCACTAAAAACGGCAGACTCTGCGCTGCTTCGTGTATGCGTTCGTAACTAACCTCTTCGCCATCCAAGCGCTCCAGCGCCATGTCGCCATGTTCGGCAACGAATGCATCAACAATTTGCCGCAAAGCATCTTGCCGTAGCACATCATTTTCTCCCGTGAGCGTCGTTATCATCTTTGTAGTATAGCTCTTTGATTTGATATAGATGCCGTCTCGCTCACATTTACAACAATCTGGTAGACGCAGATATGCTGTAAGCGGGATTGTTTCGTTTTGGTGCGCTTTATGGTACAAAGGATAGGCATATGGCGGATTTGGTGATTGTGTCCAATCGTTTGCCTATTAGCGTCCGTAAGACGGACGGGAGGTTAGAATACTCTCAAAGTATGGGTGGTTTGGCTACGGGCCTGGCTTCTTATACCAGTAAACCAGGCACCAAATGGATCGGCTGGCCTGGCATCGCCAGCGATGGCTTGAGCGTAACCGAAAAGGCTCAGATAACGCGCCGACTACGGCGTCAACGCTGCTATCCGGTCTTTCTCACGCAAAAGCAGCTCGATGCTTACTACAGCGGCTTCAGCAATAGCGTACTGTGGCCACTGTTCCACGAACTACCAGTCGGACGTTATCCTAAACGCTATTGGCAAGCTTACCAGCAAGTCAACAAATTATTTTCCGATGAGGCGTTGCGGCTTAGTAAGCCTGGCAGCACGCTATGGATACACGACTACCAGTTAATGCTTGTGCCAGAGTTGCTACGGGGTGCAGCGCGAGGTGATAAGATTGGTTTCTTCAACCATGTACCCTTCCCGCCCCATCAAACATTACGGCAGATAAGTGAAGCACGCGCCCTGCTTGAGGGACTCCTTGGCGCTGACCTCGTTGGTTTTCATACTACTGTTTATAGCAAAAACTTTCTTGAGGCCTGTGATTTGCTGCTCAGCACTGGCAGCCATCAGGATTTTGTCCAGCTTGGTAATCGCACAGTACGTGTCGCCGAGTTTCCTATCGGCATTGACTATGCACGGTTCGCCAAAAGCGCTACTCAAAAACCAGACCGACAGGCTGTAGAAGAACTAAGAGCCCATTATGGCACTACGCGAGTTATCTTAACCGTGGATCGGCTTGATCCATCCAAGGGTCTTTTGGAGCGGGTACGCACTTACCGACAGCTGCTTAAAAACAACAAGGAGCTGCGGGGACAAGTGGTGTTAGTAATGATTGTGGCACCTTCCCGCACCGACATTTTGGCCTATCAGACCCTAAAAGAGGAACTTGATAAACTTATCGCTGACGTCTGCAGCGAATTTGGCACACCTGACTGGGAGCCAATCGATCTTATCTATCGCCCCGTGCCGCTCGAGGAAGTCATGCGGTATTACCAGGTGGCAGAGGTAGCTTTTATAGCACCCCTACGGGATGGCATGAATTTGGTGGCAAAGGAATTCCTGGCCAGCAAGCAACAGGATGATGGCGC
>Ga0070658_10001789_pt1 | contig 18070 bp, 17 predicted proteins | sample KBSC13metaG_FD_64664 | JGI IMG/M metagenome (GOLD analysis project Ga0070658, IMG submission 64664) | Corn rhizosphere microbial communities from Kellogg Biological Station, Michigan, USA - KBS C1-3 metaG | ecosystem: Host-associated > Plants > Roots > Rhizosphere > Soil ...
ATGGAATCATCAATTTGTACCAAGTGGCGCGCAAGGATGTACACGATCCAAACGCATTAGAAATATGTAAAAAGGATCCCTTCTCATTCATGGCGCCAAATTACAACATGGCGTATCTACAACATTTCTATACTCTCGTAATCTGGAAACTCAGGATCTGCAGATACCGTAAAAACATGATATTCCTCTTCCTTTTGGACGAGATCTTTTCTCCACAACTTGTGAACATTATTGTAAAAGTATACCGGAAGACGCCAACAGACTCCATGAACGATATCAGTACCTATTCGTAAAACTACCCCATTGACAATAGGAATATTCAAAACGGGTAAAAGAAACAAAGCAGGATATGCTCTTGCTATCAGAAACACAGATGCGCTCATTCTCTCTCCTAATGTACTATACTACGAGATGTGGTTTATATTATGAGAAAGTTTTCTTTTGTGTACTATCGATAGATGTTCTAATAGTAAGAGGTTTCAAGGGACTATACTTAGCGATATTTCATTGGCTATTCTTAGCAAAGGGAAAGCTATTTTTGGAAAATGCAAATCCACCTGGCGTCTTGACAAATGGACGCCAAAGATATAAAAGAAGACTCTTCTTTACTCAACTCATCTCTTTCATCATCAACAAGTCAGAACAAGTCAGAACATTACAAAATGCGCTCGGTTATCTCTTTCCTCACCTTCGTCGTTGCCGTTTCCGCATGGAAATGTGATCTCGAAGACTCTCGTTATCTCGGTCAAACTGCAACTCTCGTGCAGGCAATCGATGTCTCACCGTTCAACAGCACCGTCAACATGACAATTTCTGGTACAATGAAAGTCGTCGACGCTTGCTCCTTCTCCATCAACAACTTTATCTACACTCCCGAACTCAACGACACCTTCTGGTACGGTATTCGCGACGAAACCTACAACAAAGGGATGATTTCGAATGACACGGTTCACGCCATGAATAGTGAAACCGGAATCTACACTTTCTCCGATTACCCTATCGCTCGTAGCTGGGACGATATTGATACTCTCGTTCTTTTCTCAAAATCGGCAAATCTCCCAATCGCCTATGCTAAGCTGAACTTGACGGAAATTAGAAGGATTCGTAATGCTAATGTTTCCGGTAGCAATGATCTTACTGATGATGACAAGGTTAAAAGTGGAAACACTACTGCTGCTGCTCCCGTTATCGATCAAGCTTCTTCTGCTGTCAAGGGCGCCTCTGAGACGTTGAATCCTTACATTCTCTTTGCTTGTACTTTGTTTACTGTTCTTTTCTTAGCTTTGTAGAAATGTACATTATATAGAATGTAGAGTTTTTCAAATTTAAATTCTTACGTATCATTCCAATAAAAGAGATCTCCAAAGCTATCTATCGATAGATAGCCATCCAAACAAGATAGCAAAAACTCACTTAAAGGGTCTGCATTGGGTACCGTTCTCCTTCTATCTATCGATAGATAGCTTTTGAACTAATCAGCAAATACTCCCTTATTAAAGGATCTCACTGGATTTAGATTGGCTAGATTAGCAATCTATATCTACTTTTTCACCCGTTTGCTCTTCTCATTAGGAACACTTTTGCCTTTCCTCTTCCCTGCTTTAGCAACAGCATCTTCATCATCATCATTACTTTGTGCTGTGATCCATTCCTCTTCATACTTCACCAAAGCCTCCATGGTTGTTGATAGATCCTTTCTATACATTTCTTCTACAGTGGTTCTCGAAAGTATCGCAATCTCCGCTTCTAGACCATTCATCTCGTCTCGTAACTGTATGATCTTCTCTTCAGTAAGGGTATAGAAAGGCATATTCAAGAGATAACTGTAAGAACTATTCTCTTGATGAAAACCCATTTCTACCAAAGTCGTCACAATATCATCCTTTTTCCTGTTGTTAATATCTATAGTTCGCGAAAGGAGTCCTGCAATAAAGTTGGTCTTGTTTCGCAAAATGACGAGATCATGTTCTAATTTTTTCAACAAACTCGCCTTTCGTTTTTTGTATACTGATATCCTAATGCGATAGAACTCTTCCAATATCTCCTGAACTGAGTCATATTTCTTCAAGCGCTCCTCACTGTCGAACAGCATCATGTTCGTACTGTGTTTTGTTGTGACCAGTTTCAAAGTTTTCAAAAGATTTTCTTGTTCTGTTCCATCTCCGGAACAAAGTTTGTTCATTTGATCGGTCGTAGCCCTAACTACATACCGAATTGTGGTGTTAGTATGATACGCTTCATAATCTTTGATACATCCAGTTTCAATCATCTTCTCCAGGAACTCCTTGTACTTTTGTGTCCAAGTATGAATCGGTAACTCGGTAATCTCCAAGGTAGTATCGTTAATTTTGTCCACCTTGCCTGTAAAAGTCCATTTACCCGGTTCAGTTTGAAAGATGTCTCCAGTATACCCTCGATACCAAGGTTTCAATTCTATAGCACCCGTAGATCCCTCTGTAAACTTGGTCATTGCATCAATGAGATCCTTAGGATCATAGCAAAGGACGGAGGTACTATATCCACTACCAATTCCATCCGCTCCATTGACAAGTATTGTAGGTATAACAGGAACATAGTAGTGCGGTTCAATTTGAACACCGTCCTCGACAATATAATCCAAAACTGGATCATCGTGTTGAGGAAATAGGATCCTGGTAGATTTTTGCAAGTAGGTAAAGATGTAACGAGGACTTCCGGCATCCGTGCCTCCTTGCCTCCGAGATCCAAAACCACCGCTTGGATACAAAAGAGCGACATTGTTAGAACCCACAAACCATTGAGCCATATTTACTATGGTCATGTTTAACGACTGTTCCCCATGTCGATACTCGGTAAGTTCCGAAACCCTACCGGAAAACTGAGCAACCTTCAATTTAGAAGTAAGGTTGGTTTTAAACGCAGTGTAAAGAATTTTCCTTTGACCAGGTTTCAACCCATCTACCATCGATGGTATGCTTCGAATATTGTCGTACATTGAAAACTCAATAAACGCATTGTCAATAAAGTCGGTCATCTTGATATCCCTACCAGTATCATCGAGTTGTAACCCTTTGGAATACTTTTGTAGCCAAACTTTCCTGTCCGCTGCACGTTTTTTCGAGAAAGCCATGTCAATCTTTTCCGAATCCAAGTCCGTCAACGGTGCAAAGGTTTTCAAGTGATGCTCGAGATTTCTGAAATATCGTTTGACATCTTTTTCCTCACTACTAGCCAACCCCTTGAAGTACGTGATTTCCCAACCCTTTCCATCGCCATGTTCCTTTTTCCATTGTTCGTAATCTTGGAGATTGTAGAAAAGGTTGTCTGCGTTTCCCTTTTTTGAACATTTTACAATTGGACTCTTGAAATCGAGTAGAAAACCAGGTATCTTGAGCAAACTTGGAAACGACGATTCTAGCCAATTGAGTATCAACCCTTTGATATGTATCCCATCAAGGTCGGCATCAGTAAGGGAACAGATGTGACCATAACGAAGAGAATCTGTAGTAGTATATACTTTCCCTTCTTGAAGTCCCAGAATCTGCTTTAGTTGAGCAATTTCGCTGTTCTCTAGTTTCTGTTTAGTAGAGGCTTCTCTAACATTGAGAAGTTTACCACGTAATGGAAATACACCAAAGTTGTTTTGACCGTTTTTCACTACTGGGATACCGGTTAAGGCAAACTGCGAAGCACTGTCTCCTTCAACAAGGAAGAGAGTGCAGTTTTTACTCTGCTTCGTACCAGCATTGTTTGCATCTTCTAATTTTAGGACGCCATTTAAACGATTCCTCTTTTGTCCATCCGTTTTCTTCAATTTTGACACATCCTTTTCGTGAATCAACTCCAGGGTGGACTCCACGATTCCCAACTTTGACACCTTTTTTAAAAACGCATCGGTCAAGACACAGGTGGATCCATACTTGTTTGGACGTAAAGTCATCGTCTCCTTGACCTGCCCTTCAAAGGACGGATTCTCGATAAGACAATTAACGAATACGAACAGTTGATTTTTTACTTGAGCAGGTTTCACAGAAACGTGACTATCTTTCTTCTCCACTAGACCTTTGATGTACGCTACGATTTGGTCGGTGATGTATGTTACGTGAGTTCCTCCTTTTGTTGTAGCGATACTATTAACGAAGGAGACTTGTTGAAATCCGCCGGTGTCGGAAAGTGCAACTGCAATTTCCCATCTTGGGTTCAGCCGCTCGTAAACAATCTTGGGTTTCTCTTCAGACTCGTTTACGAGGTATGTTGATATATAATCTTTGAAATTGTTAATCTTAATCTTTTCTCCATTGAGATACACCTTGACTCCAGAGAGCGAACCTGTCAAATCATAAACGCGTTTTTTGAGAACACACATGGTATCCTCATCTATTAATGTCATGTTGAGTTTTCCCAAGTCAGGTTTGAAGGTAACTTTGGTATAATCCGATTTCTTTCCGTTTGCGGTAATTTTAGCCTTCCCGACTTTTGTCATGTTATCCGTCCATTTCTGTTTGTAGGTTTTGCCCTCGAGCGAATCGTGGGTCTCCAGTGTGAACTCAGTGCTGTAGATGTTAGTGAGTTTCGCGCCATAACCGTTCCTACCTCCGGTAACACGTTTTTCTTCATCATCATAATTAGATCCTGTAAGCAAGTGTCCAAAAATCATTTCGGGTACATAGATCTTCTCCTCTTCGTGTATTACCACTGGAATACCCTTTCCATTGTTATAAACGGAAATTTCCCCAACCTCTGGATCTATGGTGACTTTAATTGTATCAGTGGATGCATCTCTAACCTTGTTATCGGCAGCATTGACTACAATTTCGTCAAAAATCTTGAAGAACGCGGGAACAAAGGTAACATCTTTAGACACCATTGTGGTCTTCTTGTTACTTTCATTGATCTCTGGAATGTACAAAGTCATGGTTTCGGGTTCCTTACTCCCAACATAGGTTTCCGCTCTGAGAAGAACATGTTCGAGAAGGGTTTTCTTCTTGTAAGCGGCTGACCTTGCTACACTCATGGAGAGAAAGAAAGGTTATAGACCTGTAGAATTTGGTATAAATTAAGTTGATAAAAAGAAGGATCCTCATAAATGCGTTTGTCCTTATTGTAGCTATGTACTAACTATCGATAGATCACAGAGGTTGCAAATGATGCAACATGCGTTTGCATCCAAAGATTCGTCAAGGAATTACATTGATGCCTTCAGCATGGCATCATCAATTACAACAATGTAGCTTTTCTCCCAATGGCGCGGAAAGATGAAAAGATCCAAAGTCATGCAGTTCCTGACAATAGGATCCCTTCACATCACGGCGCCCTTTTGCTTTTTTTTCCCAAATAAAGAGAAAAGTCGCAATGTTAAATCTCATTGTCATATTTATCATCTTGTTGTTGTATTATTACATAGGTGGTAATCTAACTGAAACGTACGTTCCAACGTATCCCTTTACACACAAAAGTGTAGCAGAAGTTGTTCTTGACAAGTTTCTAAAGTATCAAGATAATTTTGTAAAATTTACTTATGAAGGGAAGAAAGTCGTGGATGATAATACGCCATTCGATGTAGAAACATTTGGACAACTCAAGCGTTTGTTGTCGAGTAACAACCTAACAGTTGATGCTATCGAATCGTATCTGAAAACACGTTAACAGAACAAGAAGAGTGTAATTGAGAAACTTTTTCAAAGTTGAGTATAATAGAATGGCAACTACTACAACTACAACTCCAGAAGCACTGGCTCAGTGTAAGAAAGGAGTAGACCAATTAGTCCAAACGGCATTAGACAACGAAGCGCACTTTGATCAATGGCACGATGTGGATCATCCTGCTTGGGTCTCTAGAAACGCTGCTTATATAGCCGAAAAGTCACAGAAAGAATCACATGCTAATGGAAGTAAATGGGAAAAATACCCAACTCGACAACCTGATGATTTCGACACTGGTTGTATTGATAGCAACCAAGATAATAATGAATTGTGTAGGCAACAAGGTGTTGCTCGGGTTTCAAATTCTCTTGGTAAATTCTGGAGTTCTCTTTGGGATAATTGTTCCGATTGCGCCTCGGCGAGTTTGGCTTGCTCAGGCGCTTTTGGACACGATAAAGTAAAGAAACGCCGTTGTCATTTCGATTTTTCTGCATCGCAAAATGAATACAATGCAATTCCGATTAGCGCTCCAGAACCGGGTCCTGAACCGGCTCAACCACAATCATTATCTTCACCAAGTATAATTTGTCAAAACTGTCAGAATGTAATCAATGCTGTTGGTAATGAAGCAACTACAGTTGCCGCTAACCAAGTTGCAAACTGTGTTGCTTCCCTAACGGCAACATCTCCAACCCCCGCTCCAGCACCGGGATCATCTTCTGGTACGGGTACACCATCAACCTCAACATCAACAGACAACAAGAAATTGTATTGGGAAATAGCGGGTGGAGTGCTAGCCTTGTGCTTTTGTTTTGTTATGGTAATCTTGGTACTTCTTGCGTTGAGTTCTGATGATACAGAAGAGTAGGTATTGTATTCTTAATTTTGTAGCTTTACTTGTAACTTACAGAACATGTTTATAGTCAGTTGTCTTTGCATTTTGTTCTTACTTTCTTCAATTGGAGGGGGCTACTACTATTATCAAAATAAGAATGTTTCTACTAAACCAACTTCAATCAGTTTCGACAACTACTATTGTAGAAAAGATGCCTTGTATTGTATGCGTACCATCGACGATACTATAGCAAAACCACCCTCCATTCCTATCAAAAGCAAATGGTTATTTTACAACAATTCTTGCACAGATTGTATAGGTAGATATCTTTACACATTTGGAATCAGTGCATTATCTGATGCAATCTTGCGTTTGAAGATTGCGACAAGTCCGGATGATGTTGATGCTGTTCTAGAAACTTTAGCCCGTTCAGTTGATCAGACCTGCGCAAATATGCCCAAGAAGAATCGTCCACAGAGCAACTGTATGTTTTTTGTATCTCCAAATGCTGGAGAAGATGTAGATGGAGATGCTTTGGATGCTTTATACACCACCCTGAAAAATTCCATTGCTAAACAGATTCCTTTAAGCGTTAAAACTTCATGGTGGACCAAATATAAAGATCAGATGACAAAAGCAAATGCTGGTAATAATGACCCATTTTTAGTGTTGTTATGGCTCACCATTGATGAAGAGATCTCAGTAAAATCCCATTTCCCGCAAATCATAGATGTACCAAATCTAGCAACTTGTTCTGTCGCTCCAAAAGTTACTGGATGTAGTACGTAGTATATTTTATTTACTATTGGATAACAAACAGAAAGATGGGAGGTACAACTTCAACGACAAATCAATCAGTTGATATCCAAGCCGCCTTAAACTTGAACCAAGATGAATACCAATCGCTTTCACAATCCTGTCAACAGGAAGGAAGTGCTTCTAATATAGTTGAAATCATTGGTTCTAAAGGTGTAAATCTCACGGCAAATCAAAAGAATGAATTAACGAATATGTGTGTACTGCATGGACTTCTTACAAGTAATAGGGATGCATCCGCTAATGTTAACACTTTTACACAATTGGCAGCCGCAGCACAGGCTAAAGGAGGGTTCCCTTCGGCAGATTCAGATGCTAATCAAAGTGTGCGACAACAAATGTCTGCTACAGTTAATCAAAATACTTACAATAATGCTTTGCAATCATGTACTGCAGCCAGTAATACAGATAACATCATTCGTGTGGTTGGTTCCACTGATGTGAACGCGAATGTCAATCAAGTAAACAAAGCATTCAACCAATGTTTACTTGATTACGCATCCGATCACGGTATCACTGCAACTGGCTCGACAACCGCTGGTGTTGAGGCTACTGCAAAATCGGAAGCAACTGGATATGATATAATGTCATGGATTTCCAATATCTTTGGGTCAATGTACACTTTCTCCGGAGTTGTTGCAGTGGTAATCCTGTGTAGTCTTGTAGTCATATGTCTCCCGTTCATTATGGGAGGTTCGTCTTCTTCACCTTCACCAACAGTTGTTTATGAGCATCCGCACTCAATGCAAGGAGGCTTCTTCGATGCCAGAAATCTAAATGACAATTACATTTCCTGGACTTAAGAATAATATATAAGTGATGGACATTTTATCTTTAGTATCTTCCATCTTGATTTTGATATCTTTAGTAGGGTCATACTTCCTATATAAAAAGTATCACAAAACTTCCTCTTCGGGGTCGGAAGATGATCAAAATGCAGCAATAGCAAATTACTTACGAGATCAAGAGGCTACAAAAGCAGCAAACGCAAGTACAAAAATAACAGTTCCTAGAATAACTCTAAACACAGATTCAACTCTATGCTTAGAAGCAATGGTTACCAGAGGTGGCATCGCCACGATCAATAAATGCAGCGATGATGCATCCTGGAAACACCAGATATGGCAGTTCAATAGTGATGGCACTGTGTCTACGCCAGACAAGTCATTATGCCTTTATAGTACAGCAACTTTACAGGTCCCTCCAAGTACTGATCCGACTAAGACAATTATTGTGAATGATGACATCAATGGAGCCAAAATTGTAGCAATGCCTTGCGGCGGAGACAGAAATTTTGTATGGAGAAATACTTCGAATCAATTGCGTCAAGATAATGGATTGAATAGAGATAAATGTTGGACATTAGAAAAGGATGCTGTTGCCGCAGAGTCAAAAATTGTAACTTGGTATTGTGATAACAAGAGTGCTACAAACATTCCAACTTGGAATTTTACCAATTTTACTGGCTAGTAACTATCGATAGTTCAAGCAAATACAACTTATAGCTTTCGATCCTGTGAATTTTTTTCTATACACTTTGTAAGACCACCTGAAAAACATGGTTTACAAGCGAGGATTATGGGTTTGGAATACTACAACAATACTCTCGAACGCAGCATATGCAACCCAATTTTTCACTGACTGCAAAAATGCCAAGATTACAGATCTTTTCCTTTACGTGCAAGCATCAACTTTTTCCAACGTTACTCAAATGAAAACTTTCGTTTCTAAAGCCTCGTCTTTAGGACTTTTTTGTTGGGGTCTCGACGGTTCAAGAGGATATTTCAAAGACTCTAATGGACCTGCAGGGTTGATAAAGAATATTGATGCGATGATCTCCTACAATTCCAAAGTTTCCGAGGATGCTCGTTTTATAGGTTTCCAAACTGACAACGAACCAGAGGATAACGCGAAATATGGAAAGAGTTTCCACGATGACATCCCGAATTCCAAACTTAGCAAGACCAGCGGAGGTTATTGGCAAAAAACTCAGTCTTTGGATAGAGAAATGCTGCTTAGAGATTGGCTTGATCTCCATAGAGATCTAAAGACCAAATTGAAGATGCAGGGTTTGTTGCTTGGAGCGGCTTTGCCTTCCTGGACTGATGATTACTACGGTGAACCGTTGTCCTGCACTTGGAACGGAGCCACCAAATCAGTAATGCAACATTTCGTTGGTATCCTCGACACCTTGAACGTAATGTCTTATCAAACCGATCCGGCGAAAATTATCACCAGGATCACAGGCGAGGTATCCTATGCTAGTAATCAAACGGGTAATCCTACAGTTCTTGTATACGGAGGAGTGGAAACTGTTTCTGGGAGAGGGGCTGCAGTAACTTATGGAGACAATAGTACGAAAAGAAAGAAGAGTGCGGTGTTGACTGATATTGCAAAAGTTGAAAAGGCATTTTCTACTTACAAGGCATTTGGAGGAATGAACATACACGACTATGAAGGATGGAAAGCCCTTCCTGCTTGAAGGATTTCTTACAAGCATATTTTTAGCTGTACAAAGATAGATTTCGTTAAAATTACCTTGACTTCCTTTTTAGTTTTGAGAAAGAATCACTAGACTTCCTTTTCGATTTCGAGAGAGAACCACTTGATTTCTTTTTTGATTTAGAACGAGATCTACTTTTCTTTTTCCGTTTACTTGATCGTCGTTTATCCGGTGCCGCCATACCCATTGCTTTGGTGATCATGGCTGCAATCTTTGCAGTGTGATGGGATATGTACCAATATATAAGGGCACTTCCTGCTGTAACTGCTCCGACAGTATTGACAGTTTCTTTGTCGAGATCTCTTACCAATGCAGCACCTAATTTGAAATTTAAAACTTGCTTCAAGATATCTGCTTTAATCTGATTCCTAACAAGTGCCGTTAGTCCATCATCAGTAATTAGGAACCGGATCTGTTCTCTGGTAAGTGCAGCATACAAAACTGCCCAGAAAATCTTGCTAGTAAGAACAAAATTGATAATCTTCGTTATACGTCTCCTCTTATCCACTGGAGTTACAGATTTGCGTTTTGTCCCACTGGATCGTCTTCTATTTGCCGAGGACCTTTTCTGAAATTTTGTAAACCTTTTCGCTTCACTTTGGACAACCTTTTTCACGCCCTTTGGTAAAGATATCTTCTTGACAGATTTCATGTATACTAATTAAGCTACAGAAAAATCGAATACTAGGGACTACCTACAACCGCTTAAAGGATGTGGGTCATTTATCGATAGTTAGCTTGTTCTGGAAAACCAACGAAAATACAAGTAAATACAACACCTGCTTAAAGGATCAGGTTGGTTTTGTCAAATAGTCGGGCTAACTATCGATAGTTGCAATTCAGTCGAATCCCTTAAGCACTATTGTACTGCTGATGCGTTTGGATTTCAGACGCCCCCCATCATTCCATGAACGGCACTAATCTTCTTTCCAGCACCAAACAAACTCTCGTTTTCCCTTTCTTCATCAAGAATGGTGCCAAAGGCTAAACAAAGAGGAACGTCGGCTCCTTGCCGTATTCTAATCGTGTAACCCGATAACCCAGTTATCATTCCTCTTACACTGACCAATGGTTTGGTAATTGAAGCCATTATGACTTCTCTATTATCAGGGGTTACTAAGCAAATGTCGGCACTTCTGTCAAAAAAGTTACCTCTAGACCGAATTACCGAACCATCGTTCAAGTCAACTGTAAGGTGTTTTCCTTTTCCAGGTAACCGAAAGTGACTGCGCACTGTGAAAAGCAAATTGTTCCTGCTATCGTATACCTTGTACTTCCTGTGAAACAACTTGAAGATTGGGTTCTTGAGTATCCAGATACAGTTGCCATTGGTATCGTAAAGGTACTTTGTTTGCTTAACCATTGCCATCAGTTGTCGTTTGATCTGAAAGATCTGCGTTTGTGTAGTTTGATCCAAGATTTCAAAGTCATCATGGGATACTGATAAGAGAGATTCTTTGAGTAGACAATTCATGTCTCGCTGCGCTATAATTCCAGTAAAGTTAGGGAGATTACCAATGGACATATCCGTTCCTGCTCATTACGCAGCAAAAGATTTTTATTGGCTGTACACATTGCAATGTTTCAACAATGCCTTGCAGAAACTATAAATATTTGCTCATTCTGGACGTAAGAAAAATATATAAAGATCGTGGAGATCCCTTCGGAGATCCCTCTCACCTTCTACGTAACATGTCTTCCAACCTGTCGTCAAGCATTAGTGAAAAGGTTTTTAACCTTGAGGAACTACGACGTTTAATTCTGCAAAAACGTGGAGACATAATGGTAAGAGATAAGTTTAAAGGTAGAATTTTAAGATTCGAAAAGAAATATGAAGTGATACCAAAGGTTATACACTCGCCTATGATCAAGGAGTCTCTTGTAAGACTAAATATCGACCACTCTGTTTCGTGTGTTCTTTGGTTAATGGAAAAAGACGGGGGTGATTTCACAAGTTTTACGTGGGGTGTAGATCATTATACTTTTTATTCGAAATATCGTTGTAGCTCTTTATCTAGACAGTGTATAACTTCTCACATCTCATATAATTGAGAAGAAAACGCTTCTTTTTACTTATGCATTGTAGCTTTACTTGACAAACTGTGAGTAACATGAATCGAAGTCAAAAGACATCTATCGATAGGCAAATGGAGCTTTTTTCGTGTTACTATGTCTCAGTTCCTAATTTGCATACGTACATTATTTTATAATCTGCAGCCCTAACCAACTGTAACACTGACATTCCGCGTTTGAATATGCCGTCAAGTAGTGAAATTGTTTTCAATATTATGGAACTACGACTTTTGATTTTGCGAAAACGTCGAGACATAATGTTTCGATGCAGAATCGCAAGTTTTGAAAAGGAATATCAAGTAGTACCAAAAATCGTAAGAATGTCCATTAAAGGAACAGTGAACGACGCTTCTGTAAGATTAAGGGTAAACAACTTTGTCATGTATGTTTTCCGGTTTCAGGAATTATTTGTTGGTAATGGTACAACGTCTTTGTGGTGGAGTGTTGATCATTACACATTACACAAAATAAAACGTCGGGTTTTTCTTTTACATCATTGAGAATGTACAAATATATCCATTTCTTTATGTATTGTAGTTTTTGTGTATGCTCCAACCATTCATTGTATAAAGAAAACGATAGCTTACCTTATCAATCATGATTGTAACTTCTACTCCAGAATCGCGTTTACGTTTTATTTTAGTTCATGCCCTGCCATTGTGTATAGTTTGGCTTCTGCTTGCTCCACTTTCCGTCCTCATTTCAGTGCACAGACATCGAATGAGAAAATGGTTTCCATTGCACATTATGTTGTCACTTTGTGTGTTCTTCGTTACCTTGATGGCTGCGTATCCTGGGTACGTGAAGTCGGAGGGCAAACACTTTCATTTCTGGCACAGGAGAATCGGGTCTTCAACAGTTCTGATAATGATTCTCCAGATGTTACTTGGCATCTACGTTTCTGTAACATATGATCCAGATAGATCGGTGATACCATTGCGTGATAAGATACATTGGTGGACAGGGAGACTTGTAGTTATGCTAGCATTTGTTTCAGTACTGTTGGGATGTCAATGGAAATTGAATACGGTTCTTACCTTTGCGGCATTATTGATCCAAGCAACGTGGATCTGGGTGTATGTTGTTTTTTCGCAAACGGAGAAACGCAGATCGCAGTATATCTCTTTGGATGCATTAGAAAGCACATAATCCAATCTAAATCTGATAGTTTACAGCTAAGCTAACGTTAGTACATCATTGGGGTTGGTGTAGGGTAAAATTCGATTGTATAGTATCCCCGCTCGATTTTATTGTAGACGATTGCGTTTTTCTGGTAGTAAATGTAAAATTTTTTATTATGTATGATTAGACCAATCTCTTAACAAAAACAAACAAAACCAATGTCTTCAGGAGGCTTATTACAACTTGTTGCCTACGGATCCCAAGACGTGTATATCACTGGGTCTCCCCAGATCACGTTCTTCCGTGTGGTATACAGAAGGCATAAATTAAATGTGCAGAAAAGTATCATTTAGTTAACATCCGAGAAAGGTTAACTAGAAAAAATTTGTGATCTCGGCACCATCACTATGGTGATATCCAGATGCTAGTACAGAAATTTCACACCATTGGTCTCAGGTGTAAAATTTATGTGCGACATGATCAAATTGTTCGGGAAAGCCCTTAGAGCGTCTCATTACTACCTTCATTTCGAAAGTCATGAAGGGAACCCGGTTAATTGCCGGACACAACAGTAAAAAGATGAGATGATTGGGTAATCCGCAGCCAAACTCCTAAACCCGAGGGGGAGATTGCATCTCCCCCTTTCACCCCCTACGCGGGATCCTAGTTATTCAAATTAGTTCACTAGATATTGAACAACTAAGGTCACGTGTTTTTGATTAAACTTTTTACAAAAAGTTTATGCTAGGGCATGGAGGAGGTTCAACGACTAGAAGGTTATGGACTTGAGGAACAGTAAGCAAGTTCCGATGATAGTTTAAGGTATAGTCTAGTCTCCTTGGAAACAAGGAGTAGTAACGACCAACTTCGCCATGGAATCCATGGAACAAAACTTTACCGGTAACGCCGATTTCGGTAGAAAAGTTTCATGTTTGGTTGCCAGAAATGGCGACTTGATCCATAAGGCATACTTGCAAATTGACTTGCCTCCACTTACTGCCAATGCAGGGCAGACTGTGGCTTGGACTCGTCAAATCGGACATGTCCTTCTTGATGAAATCTCCGTTGAAATCGGAGGTGCCATTATTGACAGGCATTACGGTATGTGGTATACCATTTACAATGAATTGACCCAGGTTTACGAAAAGGAAGATACTTACATGGTTATGATTGGTAACACTGCCGTGTTGACCACTCCAGCAGCCACTATTCCCGCTGCTACCTTGTACGTACCTTTGATCTTTTGGTTCGACTATTCACAGGACCAGAAAAGTGCTCTGCTCGAGTGATGCGGAAACTCACTCGAGATAATCCAGTTAATATTCCGCCTTTGCTATACAAGCAAAGATATAAGCGCTAGTAATCGATGTAGAGAAACTAATTATTGGTCTCCTCTATCCTGTAGGATGGAGAAGTTTCTCGAAAATCGATTGCAACGTGGCCAAACTGCTGGGACCCCTTAAAGAATGATCTACAAACTCTCCATGGAAACGTGGAGGGGGCTGAGAGAAGAACTCAGATGGTGAAAATGATCATTATGAAATTTTGCTAATTAGCAGAATTGAAATAGGCAATCAGCAACGATGCTCCTAAGTCCGTTATGCAAGGATATGGAGAGCGCTCAGAGACTTTAAGACCGCGGGCTTGAGAGAATTAGCAGTTCTCATTGACGGCTCAAGATAAAGTCCATGCCCTTGAGTTTACATATTATGTAAATTTAGTTAAATACACCGAAAGGTGGGGTGTTACAACTGTAAAAATCCTGGCCTCGCATTGCCACTTATCGCCTCGACATACATGGGGCGAAAAAGTAAACTTTGAAAAAAAGTTTGCTAGTAGAGAGTTTTTGTTTATGCGATCTATTGGTCTCTCGCGAAAACTTAAAACAATCTGCAACATCTTTATATGCGGGAACCCCCTTAGAGTCAATTTCTACCACCTACATAAAGTGATTTATGTAGGGAACCCGGGTAATGACCGGCTCCAATGGTAAAAACGAAATTGAATTGGGCAATCCGCAGATGGATTTCTAACATCCACAAAACAATAAAACTAAATACGCCATTTAAACATGTGAAACTGTAAGTGATACAGTATTGTATCACAATGAGCACAACTCGTGAAGTTTCGCAAAAACCTCCTGATTTCGGTTGGGGTCAAATCTATATGTTAACTGCACCTAACGGAAAAAGATATATAGGACAGACCAAAAAGTATTGTTCAGGTGGTAAAATACGCGGAATTGAAACGAGGTGGAAACAACATGTCAATGATGCTCGCCTTTACAAAGAGGGTAAAAAGAAACTCACATGTACTCATCTTGTACATGCTATCAACAAACATGGTCCAGAAAATTTCACTCGAGAAGTTCTTCTTGAATGTAAACTTGAACTTTTGAACCATTATGAGACATCTTTCATCGAAGAGTATCAAACTACTAATCCTCAAAAAGGGTATAATATTTATGCTGGAGGAACTGGAACGTGGCAAAAGCGTTCAGAGAATTTTGCTGATAATCTTCAAAAAATGATAGAAGGTCGTAGAGTACAAAAATATGTAGAGATGACACAAGACGAAAAAGTCGCTTTAAAAACGTTTTTAGAGTCTTGTGTAACTAAATTCCCTCCTGGTCACAATAAAAAGGATAAGCATCTTCCAAACCATGTGAGATATTTCGATTGTAACAGAGGTTATCCAGGTTACAAAGTTCAAGTTCCGGATCACCCAGTTAAAACTTTCCGTTCTGGTTTCACTAGAAGTTTAGATCACGCTTTGAAAGAGGCTTTAGAGTATTTTGTTAAATGTTTTGCATCTGCTAATGATGCTTAGAAAACCATCCCAGAGACTACCGAGGATGGGCTTGAGGATTTAGCAAATCCTATGACGGCTTAATGTATAGTCCACACCGTAAAAATAGTTCGAAAGAACCGGTATAGTTTCTCTCCATAACTATGGAGAGGAATGTTTGGTAATGTATCACGATGTTACCTCGAGAGAGATGTAGACATGAAAAGTATCCTCCCATTAGAATGTAGGCACTTCTAGTGGTAAAAGAGTTAGGATCCTACTGATGAAACGTTGGTCTCAAAAGTTTCATTAAAATCCAGATGCTAGTAGGAGTTTTCATCCTTTGTGAAAACGACCCTGCGACACTTCCCGTTGCGGGAAACCCCTTAGAGCCTTTGCTACCACCTTTGCATGGAAACATGTAGAGGGATCCCGATTAATTGTCGGCTCCGATGGTAATAAAGTAAAGGATTGGGCAATCCGCAGGCATATATCTAAACCCGTTATGACAAGGGCATGATAGTGTCTCAACGACTGAATGGAGGTGCTGGGGAGAGATCTAGTCAATCTCTTTGAACCAGTAAGTTACAGTCTAGCCCGTATACAAATATCTCGAAAGAGACGGTATTAGCGAAAATTAATATTTCCTTCCGACCCGCAATCGAATGCGTGATCACAAGTAATCAGGTACCATTGGCTACCGTGCCAATGTTGCAAAACGTTTCTCTTTTCCTCGACTACATTTTCCTCGATGCTCCCGAGAGGCGAATGTTCTCCCAAATGAATCACGAATATCTCATCGAGCAACTCCAGAGCAACGGGGCCGAAGCCTACAGTAACTCGAGTGTTCGTCAAAAGTTGAACTTCAGCCACCCAACTAAAGAAATTATTTGGGTTATCCAACCTGATGCCAACGTCGTTGGAGGAAACAACCGTTGGGTTGACTTCACTGACAACGGTAATGGAGCGTCCCCCTACGCGGGTAACGACCCATTGGTTGACGCAAAGATTCAACTCAATACTCATGACCGTATTACTACTCGAAAGGCTGGATACTTCAACATGTTGCAGCCCTACTTCCACCACACCAGATGCCCTGCCACGGGTATCTACGTGTACTCGTTTGCTTTGGAGCCCGAAAAGCACCAACCAAGCGGAAGTATCAACATGTCTCGTATCGAAGGAGTCACTCTCCAATTGACTCTTTCCACCGGCACTAGCCCCGTGCGAATTTACCCCTTCGCCGTTAATATTAGCGGACAAAAGTATCTCCCAAACAGTATCCGAGCAATTGCTGTTTGAAAAAGGATTGTGACCTCGGTGTTCATCATGAACAATGTCAAGATGCTAGTAGGCACATATGTGACCTGCGATACAATCAAATTGTTCGGGAAACCCCTTAGAGTCCTTACTACCACCTCCGTTTCGAAAGTTTCAGAGGGAACACGATTAATAGTCGTACCCAAAGGTAATAATGTAAGGAATTGGGCGATCCGCAGCCAAACTTCTAAACCCGTTAAGCAAGGGCATGAAGAAGGTCCAACGACTACACGGTTGTAGACTGGAGAGATTTTAGCAGATCTCGTTGAAGGTTTAAGGTATAGTCTGGTCTCCACTCGAAAGATGGAGTTAACACAAACGAAATTACAATGTTGAAATCACGACATGAAAAGTATCACACCAGTATGATGCAGGCTCTTATACTGGGAAAATGTTTAGAACCCTGAATCTATCGATAGTAACAAATAAAGATAGAAAGTTTCAGATGCTAGTAGGAAATCAGATGGAAATTAATAGAATCTGTAACCTGCGACAAGACCAAATTGACGGGGACGCCCTTAGAGTCTTCACTACCACCTTTGTTTCGAAAGTTACAGAGGGAACCCGGTTAATAGCCGGCTCCAAAGGTAAGAAAGTGAAGAATTGGGTAATCCGCAGCCAAACTTCTAAACCCGCTAGGCAAGGGCACGAAGAAGGTTCAACGACTAGATGGTTTTGGACTCGAGGAATGTAGCAAATTCCAAAGAAGGTTTAAGGTATAGTCTAGCCCCTAATGAAATACGCCGAAAGGCGGGGTATCAGCGTTGAGAATCACATCCGGTAAACTAACTCCTGCCGGGAAAAGCATCACGCCAATCACACCCAGACTCTGTGATTGGGAAAACCGTTTAGACCTCTGGATACAGGTCAGATGCTAGTAGGATACGTATCTTAGGATATGTACCCTGCGACATTGCAAAATTGTTCGGGAAACCCCTAAAGTTGCAAATACTAACTTGTACTTGAAAAGGTGCAAGGGCTCAGAGAAACAG
>Ga0070658_10001790_pt1 | contig 18064 bp, 14 predicted proteins | sample KBSC13metaG_FD_64664 | JGI IMG/M metagenome (GOLD analysis project Ga0070658, IMG submission 64664) | Corn rhizosphere microbial communities from Kellogg Biological Station, Michigan, USA - KBS C1-3 metaG | ecosystem: Host-associated > Plants > Roots > Rhizosphere > Soil ...
TTCGATCTCGTTGAGTTGGGCTGCGTAACGCATGTCAACCCTTGCAGTGATCGTTTGGTCTCGTTGCTCGATTCCCAGACCACTTAACCAACCGTGTGCCGTTTCGGTGAGATCTTGCAAAGCAGGTACGATTTGGTCCGCGCTGGCAGGCAAGAACAGCAACTGGCTGCGTTCGAAGACCCGGGACAGATCTGATGCCGCGGCACCGAACGCCGACCACAGCGATGACCGATTGCTCAACGGGACAACAATTCGTCGAACCCCGAGTTCTCGCCCGAACACCCCGGCGTGCAAGGGTCCCGCACCGCCGTACGCAAACAGAACGAAATCGGCCGGGTTGTAGCCGCGCTGAATAGTGACCTTGCGCACAAGATCCGCCATGTGGAACTCGGCGATCTGGACGATGCCGGCAGCCGCCTCATCGACGGTCATTCCGAGCTCGGCCGCGACGCTACCGATCACGCGGGTCGCGGCCGCAAGGTCGAGCGACATCCGGCCGCCAAGGAAAAAGTCTGGACTCAGGTAGCCGAGCACCGCCGCCGCGTCAGTCACGGTGGGTTCGCTGCCACCCCGGCCGTAGCAGGCTGGGCCGGGCGTCGCGCCCGCGCTACGTGGTCCGACGCGGAGTCCACCGGTGGCCGAGTCGACCCAGGCGATACTTCCGCCGCCAGCGCCGATGGACTGAACCTCGACAGTAGGCACGAAGTACTTGTACTGAGACACGATTGAGGTCGTAGTCGTAACCGGTTTACCATCTCGGACAAGCCCCACGTCGAAAGTGGTCCCACCGACGTCCGCGCAAATCACATGCGGATAGCCGAGCTGCTCGCCAAGGAAGCGACTAGCGATCACCCCAGCAGTCGGGCCCGAGCCGATGGTACGCACGGCGTCGGCGCCGGCCTGGTCGATCGGGACCGCGCCGCCTGCGCATTGCAGGATCAACGGAACCCGATCGATGCCGATCTCGATCGCACGACTCCCGATGTCGCGTAGGTAGGAGGTCGTAGCCGGGCCTACGTAAGCATTCAGGGCAGCCGCTGCAGTTCTCTCGTATTCGCCCCAGCGCGGAGCAACATCAGCGGAGCAGGTGACGAACGTCTCGGGAGCCAGCCCCCGGATGATATCTCGGGCACGGTGCTCATGATCAGGATTGACGAACGACCAAAGAAGAGCCACCGCTATCGAGTCGACGCCCGCATCGAGAAGTTCTTGAGCGGCGTGCTTCACGCTGTCTTCGTCGAGTTCTACGACGACCTCACCGGACCAATCGATGCGCTCAACGATGCCTCGGGTCAGCCGGCGGGGAATCAGGGGCGCGGGTTTGTCGGTCCCGGAGACGCGCATCATCCGGTCAGGCGCCACGCCCATGACCCGGCCTATCCCACGCATTGCCAGCAAGGTGTCGGTGAACCCGCGGGTGGTAATCAAGCCAGTAACGGCGCCGTTACGCTCGACCGCGATGTTCGTGGCGACCGTCGTGCCGTAGATGAGCTGGTTGAGTTCGCCAGCGAAAGCCTCCAGCGACTGCCCCCGCTGCCGGGCAATATCATCGAGAGCGTTGAAGAAGCTAACAGAAACATTGCCAGGAGTAGAGGGCACCTTCGCCGTGTACACCTGATCGTCTGCGATCACGACACAGTCAGTGAACGTGCCGCCCGTGTCCACCCCGCAAATAAGGGGCCTTTCTACCGTCACGAGATGGTGCCTTTCTCCAGATAGGCTGAAGCACACGCCATCGATGTGCCTACTCCGGCTTGTTACGTCGTCGCCAAAGGTTGGTGATAGACCACATGTAGGGGCGTAACGGCTGGTGCTCGAATCTTGTTCAGGTCAATGTACGGTTCCATGAGTTCGCCCCACCGGCGGTGGACCTCCGTGCTCCAGGCTGTTCGCCAGGAGTCGGCGCTAACGACCTCGGAGTGCATGAACACCTGGGACCCGTCAGTGTAAATAGAGAATGTCTCCACGCCATGATCGCGGAAGGCTGCAGTGAGTTCGGGCCATGGGTCGCGGTGAATTGCGATGTATTCGGCTGCCATCCGTGACCGCAGCTGCCATGAATAGCCCTCGATGGTCACGACGCTCCCTTCCTGCGTTCCTGGTCGGTGCATATGAACGCTGTGGCTGTGCCTGTGGGAGTGTGGTCGGCCGAATGCCGACCACACCCCCAAACTCGGATAGTCAGGCCCCGATCTTGGAGATCAGACTGTCCACGTTGGACTTGTCGACGACCAACAGACCAGTGTCGATGCTTTCGGGGATATTGCTAGCGATATTTATGGGCAGTCCGTATACGCCGATCCCGCTAGTGTTGTAGTTAACCAAAAGCGTAAGCGCGTAATAGGTGAACAGCTCACGCTTCTGGACAAGAACGGCATCGACGCTCCCGTCCTGAACGTCCTTGAAGAACGAGCTCTCCGAGGCTTCCATAGCGGTCACATGAACCTTTCCTGTCTTGCCTGCCTCCTTCAGCGCCTGGACAATACCGGGGCCGCTCTCAGCGTCGAACCCGGCAATACCGACCAGGTTCGGGTGGGCCGCCAGCAGATTGCTGGTAGCCGTCGCTGCCTTAGCACGGTCGCCTCCGTCGTCACTCTGAGCGACGATCTTAAGACCCGTGCCGGCAATCGTCGCCTCAAAGCCCGCTCGCGCTTGCTTCATATTGTCAGCGTTAATGATCGAGGTGGTCGCGATTTCCCCGTGACCGCCAGTGGCCGCGATCATAGCCTTCGCTTGTGCGACACCAATCTGAGTCCAGTCGGTGCCTACGAATGCGAGCCGCTTGGAGTCGGGCAAATCTGCATCGTCGGTAACGACCGGCACGCCCTCCGCGATGCATTTGTTAACAGGCTCGTTCTCCGACGGATCCCAACCGACAACAATCACGCCCTTTGGGTGTTGGGCGCACACTTGGCTGATCGTCGCGATGAACTGGGACAAGTTGATGCCCGTTGGCCCAGCCACTTTGGCCGTGACCCCAAGGCGAGTCGCCGCCTTCTGGAGCGCCTTCAAATCGTTATTGACGAACAACGGAAGTGTCGAGTCTTGGGAGATCCAGTAATACGTGCCGCCGGCAGCCTGAGGGGTCCCGCCACCACTTGCGGCAACCGAGGCCGACGACGAGTCCGATACGCTCTTCGGCCCTGAAGAAGTCGTGCAGCCCCCTACTAACGCCAACACCACTCCGAGTGTGGTTGCTCCAAGAGCAACACGTGATTTAGAACGCATCGTCTGGTCCTTTCAGACTTCGTTATTCCTGGCCACGGACTGCTCGGTCGAGGTCCGGGATGCCGTGCTGTGTATCGTTCTGGAGCGAGACCGAGAGACGAAGCGCCTCGCAGCATTCCCGCTCTGACCGCCGCATGACCGGCAGTCGGTGCGGATTGAGCCGATGTAGTTGGTTGTGCACGGACGGCGCGTGAACCCATTAGACCTAGCCCGACGACCCAAGTCGCGTCTGGCGGAGTCGGTCGAAGCTGACCGCGAAAATAAGCACGAGTCCGATGACAATCTGCTGCCAAAAGACGTCGACGCCTAAAATAATCAGTGAATTATTGACGAGGGAGATAAACACCACACCCAAAACGCCTCCGATCACGGTCCCCTCGCCGCCCGCCAGGCTCGCACCGCCTAGCACCGCCGCAGTAATGGTTGCCAACTCAAGACCACCCCCAGCACTGACAGTGGCTGCGTTGAGGCGCGACGAGTTGACGATTCCGGCCAACGCCGCTAGTACACCCATCATCGTGAATGCCAAGACAATGAGGCGGGTTGCAGGGATCCCCGATAGTCGAGCAGCTCTTTCGCTGCCGCCGACGAAGTAATACTGACGGAAGAACCGCGTCTGACTCACCGCTACGGCCATCACCGCGATCAGAACTCCCGCGATCCACACTGGAGACTGCAATCCGAGAATTAGAGCGTTACCCATTTTGGAAAACTGGTCTGAGATCGGCGTGACGCCGGAGCTGTCAACGAGCTGAGCGATGCCGGTGTAAACCCCGGCCATGGCGAGTGTCGCGATGAGCGCGTTAATCTTGATGCGGGTGACGAGGATTCCGTTGACAAGCCCACAACCTGCCCCGCCTGCGAGGCCCAAAAGGATTGCGAGCGGGACGGGCCAACCATGATTGGCAATCATGGTCCCAGTGATGATTGAGGTGAATACGAGAATTCCGCCGATTGACAGATCGAACGTGCCGCCGATCATGAGGATCATCATGCCGATCACCAGGATGGCGCCGACGGAAGAGTCCAGCAGCACAGCTTTGGTATTGGACCAGGTCGAGAACTGTGTCGGAAAGCGAGAGCTCATGTAGATAACAAGCACAAAGGTCAATACGACCAGCAACAGCGGCCGGGAGCGAACCACGGTCGCTACGACGCGACGCGCGACACGATAGGGCGTCCAGGGCGCGGCGTCGTTGGCTACTGGCCCGAGAGCTTCCGACGGCGTCATGACTGGTGCCCCGGCGGCGTCGGTGTCTGGGTTCACGCTAGATTCGATGTCATCCCGTGGCTGCAAGGCGAACTACCTCCTCCTCGGTTGCGGCGTCGCCGGCAATCTCGCCAACAACCCTGCCCTCCCGCATCACCACGATGCGATGGGCTAATGCAAGGACTTCAGTTAAGTCCAATGACACCACGAGCAGAGCCAAGCCTTGCCCGGCGAGCGCTCGAAGCTCGGCGTAGATCTCCTCGCGAGCGCCAACATCGACGCCGCGTGTGGGCTCGTCCACGATCAGCAGTTTCGGCTTGGTCGCCAGCCATTTCGCAAGCAGAACCTTCTGTTGGTTGCCACCACTAAGGTTCCCAAGGATTTGCCGAAGGTTGGGAGTGCGGATCCTCATGCTCGAGACGTATCGCGACGCAACCTCATCACTCAAATTGCGTGCAACGACACCCATGCGCGTTGCAGAACCCAGACTCGCCGCGACAACGTTGGATGTGACGTCCATACCGAGGAAAAGCCCGGCTTCTTTGCGATCTTCGGGCACCATCGCGACACCTCGACGTACGGAGTCGGACGGATTCCGGCCGGTCAGCGGTGCTCCATCGAGAATCACTTCGCCGGAATCGCGGCGACGCACACCGAAAAGTGCCTCACACAACTCGGTGCGACCTGCACCGATGAGACCGGCTATGCAAACAATCTCACCAGCGTGCACGCTGAGGGACGCGCTTTTGACTCGCGGTTCACTGCGCAGTTGCGTGACACGAAGAACCTCCCGTGCTGGTTTCGCAGCGGGGACGTTCCGCCGCTCAAAGGTAAGAGCTCGTCCCACCATGCGCCGGATCAGTTCGTCCTCCGTGCAATCAGCGACGTTCATGCTGCCGGTAACCGCACCGTCGCGTAGAACAGTGACGTGATCGGCGAGTTCGAATACTTCATTGAGTCGATGGGTTATGTAGAGCGTTGAGATACCTTTGGCCCGCAGCGAGCGCACGACCGCGAAGAGACGTTCGGTCTCGGTTGGGGTAAGTGCCGCCGTAGGCTCGTCGAGGATGAGAAGCCGAAGATCGAAACTCAGCGCCTTAGCGATTTCAACCATGTGCTGCTCGGCCGGGGACAAGGACGCTACCCGGGCCTTGGGGTCTATATCGCGAGCCAGGAGGTCCACGATGGATCGAGTGTCGCGGGCCATCGTTCGCCAGCGCACGGTGCCAAGTGGTGTAATCGGCTGGCGCCCCGCGAAGACATTCTCGGCGACGCTGAGTTCGGGTACAAGGCTGCGCTCCTGGTGCACCATGCCGATGCCAAGCGCGCCCGCCTTCTGCTCGGTAAGGGTCGAGATATCGATCCCGTCGAACTCCAGCGCCCCGCTGTCGGCGTTGGTGACGCCGGCGATGATGTTCATGAGCGTCGACTTCCCAGCTCCGTTCTCGCCGACGATCGCGTGCACGGTGCCTCGGTAAACGTCGAGGTCCAAAGACCGCAGGGCCTGCACGCCAGGGAATTTCTTAACGAGGCCGCGAATCCGCAGGACCGGCTCCGATGCCGGGGCGGCGGTGGTCACGGCCGCGGCTTCCCTACTGGATTCGTCAGGTCACCGATGCTCGTCGAACTCACGGTCACAACGTCACCCGGATTGAGATACCCCGGCGGATTCATGAAACAGCCAACACCAGCAGGCGTGCCAGTGGTGACCACGTCGCCGGGCTCAAGTGTGATGAATGACGTTAGATGTTCGAGCAGATCGGGAATCGCGAATAGCATCTCACCAGCCTGGGCTCGCTGGCGGGTTTCACCGTTCACCGTGGTGGTGAGCACCTCATCGGACAACGGGCCCATCGAGTCGGCGGTAACGATGACCGGGCCAAGTGGGCAGAACGTATCTGAGCCCTTCCCGAGGGTGAGCTGGCCTCGGTCGAACTGCAAGTCTCGGGCAGACACGTCGTTGATCAGGGTGTAGCCAAAGACGTAATCGAGAGCGACGCTACGGTCGATCTTGCTTGCCCGACGGCCGATGATCACCGCAAGTTCGACTTCGTAATCCAACAGCGTGTCAGCAGTAGGGGGGTGGATCGTCTCACCTGGCCCAATGAGCGCTGACGGGAGCTTGGCAAACCACAGAGGCTCGGACGGCAACGTCGCGGCCGGGTTCTCTTGCAAGTGGCTGCGATAATTCACGCCACAGAAGAGCATCTTGCCGGGAGCACATTGCGGGGCCAACAACTGGACATCCGCTGGCAACAGGCTCTGGTGGAGTGAGTCCAACCAGCGCGCCGACGAACCAGCACGCATGATCTGGGTTAGGTCCGTGTAGCCGGTCGCGCACACACCATCGTCGGTCGCAACGCCAAACTCGGGCCCGGCGCCGTTATCAAAACGCACGATTCTCATGAGCCCACGACCTCGATATGCCCCGTCCAACCGTCGGTGACGACCACGTCGCCGACGGTCGGCGTTAAGAACGTGCACCCGGTGTCGGCACCCGCCTGCTTACCCAATCTCGCCCACTCGTCGGTGTCATCGTTGTGCGCCAGATAGTGGGAAGCGACGGCGACGTTGAGGCCGAGCATCCGCGCTGCAGACACCGCCTCAGACGGCGTCATCTCGCCGGTACGTACGTACCCGGCACCGCCGTCATCGGCGACGAGTTCCTGGGCGACGGTGCAACCGAGCACACCCACAGTTGGCTGGTACGTCGCACCGACGAGAGACAAGTCATGAAAGGCCGTGTCGCCGAAATGATAAAGGCGAACGTCCTTTTCGCACTCCACGATGTACGCAAGTGGGATACCTGCTACGTGCTGTTCGTTGCTAAGCCGTCCCATTGACCAATGCCGGGACTCAATCGGCCGAACGACGACGCCGTTCACCTCGACGACGACTCCCCATACTGTGGCCCGTATTTGCGCCGCAGGGACTCCACGATCCATGAGGACCAATCGAACGTCCGGCCCGCAAACCACGGGAGCGCCGGTTCGTAGGGCGATATCGGCAGTGTCTCCGAGATGGTCCCACGGAGCATGGGTCACTAAGATCACGTCAGGGGTTTCGAGATCCTCGGCACGACACGGAGCGAGCGGATTGCCACTTAAAAACGGGTCTATCAATATGCGAGCCTGCGGAGCAACCACTTCATAACCAGCCACTCCCAGAAACCGCAATCGCGTCGTCATCGAAGTCCCGCCTTAGACTCGACCGCATGCATCAGGGCTAGCAGGCAGGCGTTCGCGGGGACCTGCAGAGCATGCTCTCGCGCGCCGAGCACAACCGCTCCGGTGATGTAGTCGACCTCGGATAGCCGGCCAGCCTCACGGTCTTGCAACATAGAGGCCTTCCCGGCGCCGACTTTGGGGAGGACCTCGTGGATGGCGGCAACCCGCTCGTTGGCGTCAATCTCATAGCCGTATGCGTTGGCGACTGATACGGCCTCGCGAGCCACCTGGTCGACCAACTCAAGCATGTCTCCCGGTTTGCCGAGTTCGCCCGCCGTCATTCCGGTGAGCGCCGCTGTCGGCAATGTCGCCGCATTGAACACAAGCTTGTTCCAGATTTCGCGACGAACACGCGGCTCGGTTCGCGTGTCGAGACCCGCTGCATTGAACAGGTCCGCGATGTGTTGCGAACGGGAATCATCGTCGCCATACGCGCCGAGAACGGTCTGACCATGACCGGTCTGACGCACCCGCGCTAGGTCGATCACCGTCGCGGAGTTGTACGTGACCCCGAGTACGACTCGATCCTCGCCGAAGCGTTCCGCGAGCGCGTGCGCGTGCCCATATCCGTTCTGGATCGAGACGATCGTCGTCGAATCGGTTACGCACGGCGCGAACAGTTCGATCGCTCCGGGCGTGTGGTACCCCTTCACACACACGACGATCACCGCCGCCGGATCGAGGCCAGAGACGTTGTTGGCCGTCGGAATCGCCACGTCACGAGCACGGTCGGAGTCCTCGAGATGCAGTCCCTTCAAATCAATCTGCCGAGTTAGCGCCGCATTGACGTCCAGGATCGTCACGGGGATCCTCGCCTCGGCCAGACGGGCCGCCACGACGCCGCCTATCGCACCTCCTCCCACGACGAGGACGGGACCTGTGATGGGAAACCCAGAGACCGGGTCGAGTGGGATCGTTTGTGTCATGTCCGATGGTCTACCATCAGACCAGAGGCGAGTAAAGGGTTGCGGCGGTATCGACAGATAACAAATTTGTGTCGGTAGAGGTGATCTGGCGTAGGCGTCGCCACCACGCGCAACACGCATCCGAGCGCGGAACCTGGCCCTCCAGCGCATTGTTCTAAGGGAGGTATCCAGCTGAGCGCGCAACATCCATCACGTGGTTGAACTCAGTGCATTCAAGGCGCAGGCCATGCATGATCGGACCCGGCGCGAACACCGAGCGCCGGCCCCGCCCCGATCCCAATGTCACCTGAGTGGTCCCATCCGAACTCATCGCCTGTGCTTCTGTGACTGGATCGTCAACGCCGAAGCATACGTGGTGGAAGCCTTCGCCATTGCGATCAAGAAGAGCAGCAAGAGGGCCGGTCGACTCCCGTGGTTCGACCAACTGGAGGTAGCTATTGCCACAATCCAGATATGTGAGTTTGACTGGTGGCACGTCGACCGCGTCTACAAGGGCGACCGTCAGACCGAGGACGTCCCGGAACCATAGCAGCGCCTGGTCCGTGTCCCGCACAAGAACGGCAACATGGTCCAACCGGCGGATCACCTTAGTAGCCTGCCTTCGAACGCGGTCTCGTGGCCTTCCCCTGCTCGACTTTGCGCCATGCGGCCAAGGAATCGTCGACGTGTGCCTGCATCGCAGCCCGGGCTCGCTCGACGTCCCCCGCCGCGATCCAGCGAGCGATCTGGCGATGAGCTGCGACGCCACGGGCTCGCCGACCAGGCATCGCCTGCGTTGCGCGGCGGATCTCGAGCAGGACATCTCCAATCGACGTGAGCATCACCACGAACAGCTCGTTGTTTACCGCCCTGACCACGATGTTGTGGAATAGCAGATCGGCGACACTAGCCGCGTCGTCATCTTCCGCATCCTGCATAGCGGTACATGCCGCCTCCATCGCCTCGATATCCTCTGGAGTCGCCCGCTGGGCGGCAAAACCCGCAACGGCCACCTCGATAGTTGCGCGAACCTCGTGGATCTGGTCGTAGCCCAAGGGTCGGCCGCGCAAATAGAGGGCCATCGATTCGTGCACTGGGGTGGCACTGAAATCGCCGACCCGGTAGCCGCGCCCGACGTTCGTCTCAATCAAACCTTGAGCGACGAGGTAGCGAACCGCCTCGCGGATCACCGTTCGGGAAACACCGAACTGATCACCGAGATCACGCTCCGACGGCAACCTGTCCCCGGCTTTGAGGGATCCGTCGACGATGAGCTGGCGGAGTTGCGCGGCGACCTTGTCTGGCAGGGCCGTCTCTCGCCCGACCGGACGGAACATGCCCCCGTTGTCTGATGCGGTGTGCAACACCATCCGTCAGACCTCCACAATCCGTAATGAGATGTTAAAACGTTGGCATACTTTCGGGCCAACAGTGTGACATCCCATGGGCTAGACCTTCTCGCTCCCGTGTCGAACGAAATCTCGGTACGCGGCGGCGTACTGGGCAACGCCGGCCGCAAGATCCGTGTACACCGGTGCCCATCCCAGCTGAGTCCGGGCGTTTTCGATCGACAATTCGCTCCGATACTTAATCTCAAGCTGATCATCGTCGCTGAGCTCGTCTCCGATCTCTATGTCCGCCCCGGGCACGACACCGCGCACGAGCTGCGCAAGCTGAGCGCCGGTAGTGAGGGCGCGCCCCGTGGCTGCGTAGAACACCCGATCGGCGTCGTCGGGTCCATCGAGCACGGCCAGCGTCAGGCCGACAACGTCGTGAACGTGGGTGTAGTCCCTAGGGAATGAGCCACCAGCCGGGAGGCGAACCGGTTTGTCTCGGACCGCGCCTTCGACCATCGGTTTGATGTAGATCGGCCATTGCATAGCCAAGCCATATACCGCCGACGGGCGGATGATGCGGATGTCCAAGCCGTAACTGCTGTTAAACGCAAATGCAAACGCCTCTGCGGCAATCTTGGACGCTCCATAGAACCCTGAGCCAGCTCCCTCCCGTGCAGTAATCACGGGGTGATTGGCGTCCACTGGGCGATACAGCGGGGTTGGAAGCGCTCCGATCGAGGAGAACTGAATGAATCGTCGGGTCCCGTTCTCGACGGCGGCCTGCATGAGCCGGACATTCCCCTCCACATTCACTCGCAACGCCAGCAGCGGATCCGTGCGCAAGACGACCGGGTTAGTCATCGCAGCGATGTGAACCACGGCCGCCGGCCGATACGAGGCGAACAGATCGGCGACGAACGCCGCGTCAGTAATATCGCCTAGAACATAGTTCACCGAACTCGCCGCGTCCCCGACCACACATTGGGCCGCCGCGTTAGGAGGGGCCGTGTCGATGCTGAGAACCCGCCGTTCGGAAGTCACGAGCGCCCGTGCAAGGTGACTACCGATGAATCCTGCACCACCGGTTACGGCTACGAGGTCTTCAGTCACTGGAGGACTCCTTCGTCAGAATAGATTGGATGAGGGGCCAAGCCTCCTCGATCGAAGCAGGACGTTCTCGGAGCAGTCGTGTGCCGAGAACGCTGATGGAATCTCGAGCCGCCGGTTCAGTCAGATAGTCGACTGGCGACTTCCCGTCCAATCGCGCGAGCAGTAGCGCGCCGATTTGCAGCACCGCCTCGTCGGACACCGTTGCCGTAATCCGTTCGGAGGTCATCTCGCGATAGCCCTCCCAGAATGCAAGCGAAGTGGCGAAGTAGCGCGCGCCCCATTGAGGAAAGGCCGCAGCTTTAAGGATGAGATGGGTCAGCATCTGACCGACGTCGTAACCAGGATTGCCGAAATGTACGACCTCCCAGTCCAACACCATCATCCCTCCTGGCCAGACCAGGATGTTCTTGGCGACGAAGTCGCCGTGCACGAGGACGTCCTGGACTTCGATTAGGCGACGGCCGGCCATCCGGATCGCGTCGGCGACATCTGGATGCCTACAGGCTGTGAACTCATACCACGGGTCCAGGCGAAGTTCAGTGAGCAACGGTTCATTGGCAAACCGACGACGCAGTTGGTCTCGCCCGCGGGTGCTCTCGTGGAGTTGCGCTAAGAATTGCCCTGCAGCGCGACCGACCGAGGAGTCGATGCGCCCGGCGAAAAGCTCTTCCTTCCACACGACGGCGTCGGAGGGGGCGCTGTCCATTACGAACGTGTAGTTGTCGTCGTCGACGAAGGTGATATTCGGAACCCGGCCCGAGCCGACCAATGCCGCAACTACGGAAATGGCTTCCCTCTCGTTAATGACGCGTCGTAGGTCACACAACCATTCTTCGGCCACCCGTACCCGCTGTCGCGATTGCTTAAGGACCCCTCTACCAGTCGGCGTGGTGTACCGGTAGATCACGTTGGACACGCCGCCGCCGAGGGCTTCAACCTCCACCGGCGCGCCGGCGGGCACGACGTTTCGTGCAATCAGGTAGTCCGCGAGGTTGGTCTCGTCGATCTCCACATCGGGGTCTGGTGCAGGCTCAGCGAACAGATCGGTGCCGCTTGTTTCACGGGCGGCTGAACCCGTCCACGCCTTTACCGCGTCCTTCACCGCTCGCATGATCGGGGCTCGCTCGAAGTTGGACGCGCCGACATAGCCGTCGACACCGGGGCACGCCTTGAGCACCTCGTTGAGGTGTACCGGGGTAGTGATCGGGCCACCGTGGAACACCACCAGGGCATTGTCGCGGACATCGCGGACCGCGCCGACGAGGGCGTTGAGCGTGTCGATGGCGGCGTCAATCTCGCGACCTGGGTCCGCGGCGACACGTGTGACACCCAAGTGAGGGGTGATCACGTCCACGCCGGCCAGGGCGGCCTGTCGGGCCTCGGCCACGGTCGCCACGTTGGCCAAAGTGAGTAGGCCGCGCCGACGCGCTGCCCGCAGGAAGTCCAGTTCGTTGGAAAACCCCAACCCAGTAGCCTCGAGATCATCTCTATATTTGCCGTCGATGATCGACACGGTTGGAAAGTTCTGCACACCGAGGGCACCGATGCGCTCAACCTCGTCGAGAAGGTCGTCGCTCGCGCGAGTGAAGTCCTGACCTAACAGGCCCACGACTAACGGCAGGTTCGGTCGTGTCGTGAGCAACGATCGGGCGAGCGCCAGAGCGTCGTCGTTGGCGTTGCCGAGCGGCATCATGCTGGCTAGCGACCCGTGTCCAGCCAATCTGAATCTGGAAGAGTTGTAAGCGATAAATAGTGACGCGCCCAGTGCCGCGTCAGCAACAAGGCCGATCCCGCTCGCCACACCGATGAGCGGTTCCCCACAGTGACGACGTCGTTCAGCTTCGGCCAGCCACTGCTGCTGGCGCGTGGCACCGCGCGGTGCAGTCGTGGTCATACCGGTGATGCCAGACCTAGCTTGCCAGGCGCAAGAATGCCGTCGGGGTCGAGCGCGGCTTTGATCGCGCGGAGCAGCCCGAGTGAATGCGGCAGAGCGGCTTCGAGATAAGGCAACCGGACGATGCCTACACCATGGTGGTGGGACAAGACTGCACCAGTCTCCAGGCATGTTGTCATGGCGACCTCCCACAATCGCCGGGTTACCTCCAGAGCGGCCTGCGCGTCTTCGGCCGTGCCTAGCAAGATCATGTAGAGCGACGTGCCGTGAGTGTACGCATGCGAAAAGTGCCCGAGGACGTGAGGCACTACGCCAGCGAGGCGCTCCTTGAGTAAGCCGTACGTCGTCAGAATTGTGCCCCAGTCAGCCGCGACTTCGACCGTCTCCGCGACACCACGCTCGTCATCGAGAATCCGTTGGATCTTGCTGAAGTCGTAGCGCCGCTCGAGCCAGACAGAAACCGGACTGTCCCCGATTCCTCGGCCGCCATACTGCTCAACGATCGCTCGCGCTGCCGCGAACTCTGCGGCCACAACCCCGCCCGCGCCTTCGAACCCGAGAAGTAGCAAAGGAAGCCGGTACGAATCGCCAAAGACATGATTGGCCTCGTCAGCGTCGTACAAGCGCAGCAAGTACGGCTGCAGACCTGACTGCATCAGCGCCCGCATCGTGGTTACCGCGTTCGACAGCTCGTCGAACTCGAGTGCCTCGTTCGCATTGGACTCAGGGAAGCGAAACACACGCAAGGTAACGGAGACGACAACACCGAGGGTCCCTTCGCTCCCGATGAAGAGATCGATCAGATCCGGTCCCATCGCCGACCGTGGGTTGCGAGCCATCTTGACCGTATTGCCGTCAGCCAGCATCACCTCAAGCCCGACTACCAAATCCTCGATTCCTCCCCACCTGGAGGAGAACTGTCCTGAGGCTCTGGTCGCGATCCACCCGCCGACGGACGAGCGGAACAACGACTGCGGAGAGAAATGCATCGTGAGGCCGACGCTGTTGAGGTGAGACTCGAGTTCGCCGCCGTTGATACCAGGCTCCACGCGAACAGTCAGGGACTCCTCGTCGAGCTCGAGTACCCGGTTCATAGCCTTCATGTCGACGACGATCCCGCCTGAGAGAGGGATTGCCGAGCCGACGACCGACGACCCCAGTCCCCGGGCTGTCAGCGGCACGCGCCGTGCCCGTGCGTGCGAAAGTACAGCAGCAATCTGATCCGGCGACCGCGGCGTGACCGCAGCGCATGGCATCGGCGCAAGCGGCGAGCCTGCGGCGACAGACTTGATCGCGATTGGAGACGCATCGACGGTATAACGCTGCAGGGAAGCCGGATCAGCATCCACCAACCCAGCGCCCAAGGCCGCTACGAGATCCCCCACTAAATCTGCGCACACCGCGTACCCTTTCCGTTTGTCAGGTGGTATTCCATCGTACCATCTCTGTACTCAGGAAGCTGGGTCATCACAACGGCCTGGAGCAAGAGCGTCGGTGAGCAGGAAGGACGTCACGTGATTCGAGATCCCTCTGGCCTTGGCGGCCTCGTTGTTGTTGTAACCGGCGGCTCGAGCGGCATAGGCCTCGCGACATCCAGACACCTCGCCCAAGCGGAATCGTCCGTATTGATTGTCGGCCGTGACAAACCCCGACTTCGAGACGCGGTAGCAGAGATGGCTCGGTCCAAGGGCGATACCGCGTGGTTCGCCACGGATCTGCGCGACCCCCTCGCGCCACAGGCCGTGATCGCCAACGCGATCTCGCGGTTCGGTGCCGTCGACAGCGTTGTCAACTGTGCAGCCATCGTGCGGACGAGACCGCTACCGGACTGGTCAAGCGACGATATCGACGAGCACTGGGCCATTAATGTCCGTGCTCCATTCCTCCTGGTGCAGAGCGCCCTTCCCTGGTTAACCGAGTCAGACAGGGCATCTGTGGTCAACGTGTCATCGTCCTCTGCACGGCTCGCCCTGGCTGGTCAGTCGGTCTACGGAATGACGAAGGCGGCTCTCGAATACCTGACGAAATCCATGGCGCGAGAACTCGCCCCATTAGGCGTACGCGTCAACGCCGTAGCACCAGGCCCGACCAATACGCCGATCCATAGCACTTGGTCCGACGACCTGCCCGAAGCCCACCGGTGGCTGGCAAGTCAAATACCGCTGAACCGGATCGCATCTCCAGATGAAGTCGCTCGCGTCATATGCTTCCTGCTGAGTTCAGCTGCTTCTTTCATGAATGGCGCCACCGTCGCGGTGGACGGTGGCCAGACTGCGTGAAGCCATCACCCTACAGCGTTACTGCCTTCGGCAAGCCTAGCCTCGGTGTTTCACGGTGGTTAGAGCGCGCGAGGTGTAGAAGCGCGAAAGTACCTGTCATGTAGGGAAACCTTGGACTTGCGAGGCTTCAAGCTCCCTATAGATGAAGGCAACGATGCGTCTAGACGTGGCCCGCGACGCCGCCGCACGCGCAAGTTACCCAACAGTTCAAGCGCATTGGGCGACGAGCGACTAACCGCAACACCGTGCTGCACGCCTATTGCGAACTCGCGGCCGAAGGATTAGTCAGCACGCGGCCGCGACGGGAATCATCTTCATCCGCACCCTCCACCACGCCACAGCACCAGCAGAAGCACAAGTCGCCGTGCCGCTCGACCAAGCCGCGGCGGCTGCCCGCGACGCCGGTCCTCGACACCGCGATCCTACGGGTGCTACACAAGTCGCTTCGGTGGGCGCCCGTCGCGGACGTCCCCAGTGTCGCAGAAGGTGAGGTGGTCGCGATCGCGCGACTGGCCGATCATCACCGAGCGCTATTTAGCGCTCGAAGAGTGGGGCATGCCTTATCAGCGATGCCCCACTCCCGAACTCGACTCAACTGATGTACTCGAACGCATCTGCGCTTTCGTTAAATCCGGTCGAGTTAGCGTTCTTCGTGTTTGTTACCACGATCTTCAATACATGGGTGCCGCTGGTCAGCCCAGTAATCTCGTAGGCCTTTTGCTGGTACAGCACCGTGGGGTTGTATGTGTCCAGTCCTGATACCTGGAGCACACCATCTACATACACGTCAGCTTTGCCGTGATCAGGACCATACTCGGTCAGCCATCTGGCACCCGTACCCGTGAATGTGTAACTGACGTCGTCACCGTTGATGTGGCTATAGGATGAGCTTCCTCCGTAACAACCACCATTGGAGTAAGTGTTCCAGGTGCCGGCATAAGTTACATTGGTTGCCGTGTTATCGACCCTTGTCCACGTTGGGGGTAGAGCCCCGTCCCCGGGACCGATTCGTGTGACAAGTGCTACGGCGTCGTCCGTAAAGTTGGGCGCCGTGAGCTGGAGCTTGTAATTCTGGCTCGTCTCATGCAGCGTGCTGATCCCCTTCTTACCCGTGGTGGGATCGAACCAACGAATCTTGTATTGGCCATCAGGCACGGCGAGGCTGATCGAATCCTGATGGCTTGCGCTACCGAGAGCGTCGAAGTACACCACGTATGTCTTGCCCGGCTGCGCGAGAACGCGAGCGGTTCCGGTGCTAGGGCCGCCTGTCACCGCCACGTTATATGGCTCCATCCGCTCGATGGGCAAGGTAGAGACGAATCGCTGCAGGAATCCCAACTGCGCGCGCAGCTCGGGGCTACCGCCACAGCACGCGTCCGCTGGCGGCCGCTGCGTGCCGAACGGGTCAGTAGGCGTGAACGAGAAGTCCAGGTTGTCGTACACCCCGCCGCCGGCGACGACGAAATCCCATCCCTCGGTGCGATAAGTGGAATCGGCCGACCCGCGGAAACCGGTCTCATCATCCGCCATCACCCGATCGAGCCCGTAGTTGTTCGTCGCCGCGGTCGGCGGAGCAGCGTACTCGAAGTCGAGGATCGACACAGCGGGATTAACGTCAGTCAGGCTCGGCGCTCCGCCGTGCTCCTTCGCGATCAGTTGGCGATTTGGCAGGTTATCTTCCGTGTCCGTCAGTGTTTGGACTATGTGGTCCTGCCAGAGGGGGTTGGTGCCCGCCTGAGTCGGCTCGTTCTCGATCTCGAAATACACGTTGTTATATGGGTTCAACTCGGTGGCCAGCTTGCGAACGAGCGCATCCTGCACCGGCAGGATGTTCCCGTTGCCCAGTGTGTCGACTGCAGAGGAGTCGACGTTGTCGCCGACTCCGTTCACGTTGTTGGCGCCGTTTAGCGGGCTGAGGGACCACTGGCTGTTGCCATACATGTTGCAGAAAAGGACAATCTCAACGGCGACTCCCCGCTGCGCGGCCTGCGATACGAAGTCCTTAAGGCGTGCGAAATAGGCCGGATCCCAGCGACTCAGGTCGAACTTGTTACCGCCGTCGGTGTAGCCGGGGACGTCACTGCGAGCCCACGGCGCAAGGTACCGGTTAGGAAGCGGACCAAGCGTGTTGGCTGGGAGATTGATCGAGGTGAACTCGTTGACGTGCTCGCGATACTCGCCGGAGAAGACACGCGTGAGGTTGAGGTGGTCGTGCTGGAGCGTGCGCAGATAGGTCTTGTAGTCGAAGTCCTCATTGATGACCGCTCCGTAGTGCTCGCCTGAAGTGACGAGCACGGTGGGACGGCCCTGGAAGAGTAGGTAGTGCGGATTGGCGGGATCCACGCTGAGCATCGCCGAATGGGGTGCCCGCTGGTGCGCGGGGGCGGCGGACGCCGTCGAGACCGACAGGAAGCAAGAGGCCGTCACGGCGACCGCGACTCCGGCTGCATGGGCGCCTACGACACGAGACCGTCTGCGAGTGGCCATCGGCCACCGCCTCCGCCGTAGCGGCACGATCGTTCGAAGCGCGCTCTGGCTGATTCTGCTGCGAAGGTCCCACATGAAGTTCCTCCTGCACCTATGCCGCCCGACCAGCATTGGCTGGCTAAATCATATTGAGGCAATCGGTCGTCTGGTAGGACGGTAGACGGTAGACGGTAGACCATTCAGCAGATTTCCATACCGGGAACTGCAGTGTCAACCATCCTCGACTCACCAAAGGTGCGCATAAGAATGCTTGTTCACTCAACTAAGAATGCGCGCGGGCGCTCCTCGCCATAACCGCGCTCATCTTGCGCAATGATCACACCAGCGAAGCCGGTCAGACGCTCGCTACTGGCCTACGGCCCTGGCACGTCGGAATTGATCATCTAG
>Ga0070658_10001791_pt1 | contig 18063 bp, 12 predicted proteins | sample KBSC13metaG_FD_64664 | JGI IMG/M metagenome (GOLD analysis project Ga0070658, IMG submission 64664) | Corn rhizosphere microbial communities from Kellogg Biological Station, Michigan, USA - KBS C1-3 metaG | ecosystem: Host-associated > Plants > Roots > Rhizosphere > Soil ...
CGAAGAGCCCACCGAGGACGGCGAGCAACAGTTCGGTGTGGGTCATCACGGCCATGCCGGCGAGCGCACCGCCGAGCCCGAGCGAGCCGGTGTCACCCATGAAAATCCTTGCGGGCGCGGCATTCCACCACAAGAAGCCCGCACACGCGCCGGCGAACGCGGCCGCGACGATAGCGAGATCGAACGGGTCGCGCACGCCGTAACAGCCGGGCGAGAGCTTGCTCACGCAGTTGTTGCGGCCCTGCCAGAACGTGATGACGACGAACGCCGCGAACACCATGGTCGAGGCGCCGGTGGCGAGGCCGTCGAGCCCGTCGGTGAGGTTCACGCCGTTCGAGGTCGACGACACCATGATCAGGGCCCAGATCACGAACCCGACGGCGCCGAGCGCGACGGTCGAGTCGCGCACGAACGACACGTGTGTCGACGCCGGGTGCACGTGCGCCACGTTCGGGAATTGCAGCGCCAGCACGCCGAAAACGATGGCGACGATGGTCTGACCGAGCAGCTTCGTCCGCGCCCGCAGGCCGAGATTGCGCTGCATGCGGATCTTGATGAAGTCGTCGAGGAAGCCGACCAGGCCGAGCCCGGCGGCGAGCCCGCACACCAGCAATCCTGACGCGGTAGGGCCCTTGACGCTGATGACGTTGCCGGCGGCGTAGCCGAGCAGCGCTGCCAGCAAGATGACCGTGCCGCCCATGGTGGGCGTGCCGCGTTTGGTGTGGTGGGTGGTGGGTCCGTCGTCGCGGATCAGCTGCCCGTAACCGCGCTTGCGGAACAGCGTGATCGCGAAGGGTGTGCCGAATAGCGACACGATCAATGACAGTGAGGCGGCAGCCAAAATGCCCTTCACGCGCCCGCTCCGGCCTCGACCGGCAACGATCCGGCGAGCAGTCGCTGGGCGATGCGCTGCAGGTCGGCCGCGCGCGACGCCTTCACCAGCACGACGTCAGTTGCGGCCAGCTCTCGATCGAGCAACGCCACTGCCTCGTCGACATCGCCGACGCAGTCGATACCGGACGACGAAAACCCCTGCGCCACAGCGCCATCGGCGATCCCGGCTGCGACCGGGCCGACTGCCACCAGTCGGTCGATGCCTGCGGCGACGGCCGCCGCACCGACCTGCTGATGCGCGGCAGCCGAATGCACGCCGAGCTCGGCCATCTCACCGAGCACCGCCCATGTTCGCCGTTTCGGCCCGCGATCGCTGGTGCCGCGGCCCATTGAAGCCAGCGCTTGAAGCGCCGCCCCCATGGATTCGGGGTTGGCGTTGTATGCATCGTTCACGACGGTGACGCCGTCGGCGCGGGTCTGCACTTCCATTCGCCAATGGCTCACCGGCCCGGCCGATTGAAGCGCCTGCGCCACCGCGGGCAACGTCATGCCGCACTCGAATGCCACCGCGGCGGCGGCGAGTGCGTTGGACACATGATGGGCACCATGCAGGGCCAGCCGCACTTCGACCGAATCTGCCAACCGGTGCAACCGGAAGGTCGGCCGTGCCAGGGCGTCGAGTCGCACGTCGCTCGACCACACGTCGGCGTCGGGGCCGGTTCCAAAGGTGACCACGCGCGCGATCGTGCGAGCCCGCATGGCTGCGACGAGGGGGTCGTCGGCGTTGAGGATCGCCACTCCGTCGGCGGTGAGCGCCTCGACGAGTTCGCCCTTGGCCTGAGCGACGACCTCGCGACTACCGAATTCGCCGATATGAGCCGCGCCGACATTGAGCACCACGGCGATCCGGGGAGGCGCGATTTCGCACAGATAGCTGATGTGGCCGACCCCGCGAGCACTCATCTCCAAGGCAAGGAACCGGGTCTCGGTGTCGGCGCGAAGCATCGTCAGCGGCACACCGACCTCGGTGTTGAACGACCCTTCGGGTGACACCGTCGGACCGAGCATCGAGAGCAGGTGCGCGACGAGATCCTTCGTCGACGTCTTGCCGCTTGATCCGGTGATGCCGATGACGGTGGCCGCAAGCCTGGTCTCCAGGTAGCCGTTGGCGAGCCGGCCAAGGGCAAGAACGGTGTCGTCGACCATGACTGCGGGAGAATCGACCGGCTTCGAAGCGAGGATCGCGGTTGCGCCGAGTTCAACAGCAGTGGCCGCAAAATCGTGGCCGTCGACGCGCTCGCCGGGCACCGCAACGAACAGCGAGCCGTCACCGGCCCGCCGCGAATCGGCGACGATCGGCCCGCTGACCACGGCGTCGGGCTCGGCCTGCGGCGACAGCGTGCCGCCGGTGAGCGCGGCGATCTCGGCGAGCGTCAGAGCGATCACGCCGGGCCCCCTGTCGGGTTGGCCGACCAGCCACGGCGAGCGAGGTGCTCGCGCACCACCTGGCGGTCGTCGAACGGGTACTGCACGCCGGCGATCTCCTGTCCTTGCTCGTGCCCCTTGCCGGCGACGACCACGACGTCTCCCGGCTGCGCCGCCGCGAGCGCCAGGGCGATCGCTGCGTCGCGGCCGATCTCGATGTGGATCTCGGCGCGTTCGCCGCGCGGCACCTGATCGGCTCCGGCGATGACCGCGTCAAGGATCTGCTCGGGATCCTCGCTTCGGGGATTGTCGCTGGTGAAGACCGCGACGTCAGCGAGGCGCGCGGCAGCCGCGCCCATCAGGGGTCTTTTGGCCTTGTCGCGGTCGCCCCCGCAGCCCAACACGACAAACAGCCGCCCGGGTGTCGCGGTCCGAAGCGCCTCGAGCAACGTGACCACCGCCTGCGGGGTGTGCGCGTAATCGACGAGCACCGTGAACGGCTGGCCGGCGTCGATCCGTTCGAGACGTCCAGGCACACCGGCCAACGAGCCGATACCCGCTACGGCGTTGGCCGGGTCAATGCCTCCTTCGACCAGCATTGCGAGCGCGCCGAGCGCGTTGGCCACGTTGAACCGGCCCGCCAGCGCGGTCGTGACGGCGATCTCCACGCCAGGGCCGTGTGCGACGAATCGCGAACCCCGCGGGTTGACCTCGATGTGGGATGCGCGCCAGGTGGCAGCTGGATCGCCGTCCGCTGAAAAGGAGACCAGGTCGATGCGCGGTGCAGCGAGCAGTCTGGTGCCGTATTCGTCGTCGCTGTTGACCACCCCGCGGGCGGCGAGCTCGGGAGTGAGCAGCCGCGCCTTAGCGGCGAAATAGTCGTCGAGGTCGGCGTGGAAATCGAGATGATCTTGCGACAGGTTGGTGAACCCGACGACGTCGAACGATGTGCCATCGACCCGGTGCAGCGCGAGCGCATGGCTCGACACCTCCATGGCAACGGCCGATACGCCGCGCTCGACCATCGCCGCGAACAGACTCTGCAGATCGCTTGCCTCGGGGGTCGTGCGCACGCTCTTGGTGACCTGATCACCGATGCGGGTCTCGATCGTGCCGACCAGCCCGGTCCGATGGCCGGCGGCCCGGAGTCCGGCTTCGACAAGGTACGACGTGGTGGTCTTGCCGTTGGTACCGGTGACTCCGAACGTGCGCAACCGGGTCGAGGGCTCTCCGTAGATCCACGACGCCACCGGCCCGAGCACCAGCCGCGGTTCAGTAACAACCAGGACGGCCGCAAAGCTGTCGCCGACCAACTGCGCCCCGGCCGCATCGGTGAGTGCGGCCGCTGCCCCGGCGTCGGCAGCCTGCCTAGCGAACTGCGCTCCGTGCGCCTGCGCACCTGGCAGTGCCGCATATAGATCGCCGGGCCGCACCAGCCGGGAGTCGTGGGTGACACCGAAGACCCGTACAGTCTGGGTACCTGGCGCAGCGCCGGGGTGAACGACGGCCCGGGAGTCAGGTGCCGAAACCGCGAGCCGGCTGACGAGTTCGTCGACCGAGTGCCCGGCCGCTTCGGCGGGTCGGTTCGAAACAGCGGCTACGTCTGACACGGGCTGCCAGCCTACCGAGCGCCCGCAGACCGGTTCCCGGAACGGGTCATGGCGTGGTGAGCTTGACGACCGGCGGCGTGGTTCCGGTCGGTGGGATCTTCTCGGTCTCGAGAGCGAACGACATCACGTCCTTGAAGACCGGAGCCGCGACCGTGCCTCCGTAGTGACCGTTCACTGGATTGTCGAGAACCACCAGCACCACGAGCTTCGGGTCGTCGGCGGGCGCGAATCCCACGAACGATGCCGTGTAACCCCGGTAGCAGCCGCAACTGGCGTCGACCCGCTGGGCCGTGCCGGTCTTGCCGGCCACCCGATAACCGTCGATCCGCGCCTCGGGCGCGGTGCCCTGGTCGGTGGTGACTGCCTCGAGCATGCTCTCGACCTGGCTCGCGGTCGACGCGGTCACGACCCGCGTTTGAGTCGGGGCGGCAACCGGCTGCACCGAGCCGTCGTCCTGCAGGTAACCCTTCACCAAGCTGGGGGTGACCCGGACGCCGCCGTTGGCGATCGTCGAGTACACCGACGCCACCTGTAGCGCATTGACCGAAATCCCCTGACCGAACGGGATCGTGTACCGCTGAGAGGCCGACCACTTCGACGGATCGTCGAGAATTCCTGCGCTCTCACCGGGGAATCCGAGCCCCGAGTGCTGGCCCAACCCGAACGCGCGCAGATAGTCGAACAGCCGGGTCACGCCGACCTTTTCCGACGCCAGGATCGTGCCGATGTTGCTCGACTCCGCAAGCACACCGGCCAGCGTCAGGTGCTCCTCGCCGTGCGTCTCGGCATCGTGGAACACCTCTCCGCCGCGCTCGAGCGTGGGCGGCACGTCGACCGGCGACTCGGGTTTCAAAACGCCGGAGTCGATCGCGGCCGCCATAGTGATGACCTTGTTGGTGCTGCCCGGCTCGAACACGTCCGAGACCGCCGGGTTGCCCAAGTTGCTCGGCGGTGCGGAGCTGAAGTTGTTGGGGTCGAACGTCGGGCTCGATGCCATCGCGAGGATTTCGCCGGTCTGCGGCTGCATCACGATGACGGTCCCGCCGTCGGCGCCCGTCGTGGCAACCGCCGAGTCCAGCGCGTGCTGGGCCTTCCATTGGATATCGGTGTCGATGGTGAGCTCGATACTCTGGCCCGGCACCGCGGCGATTCCCGAGTCGTGACCGTCGGGGATCACCGCTCCGTTGTGACCGACCTGCACGGTCTGCTTGCCGTCCTTACCCGCAAGCAGACCCTGGTCCTTCAGTTCGAGGCCGGCCAAACCGGTGCCGTCAGCGCCGACAAACCCGATGACGTTCGCCGCCAGGTCGCCGTTCGGATAGACCCGCTTCTTCGTCTTCAGCGCTGCGATACCGGGCAGGCCGAGCTTCATCACCGCGTCACCGACCGCAGGGGTCACCCCGCGGGCGAGGTAGACGAACTGGCCCTTGCCGGTGAGATCGGTCGCCAATTGCGCTTCGCTCACGCCCAGCAGCGGAGCCAATTGATAAGCCATCGCACCGGGATTGGTCTTCGTCGACGTCTTCGCGAGCAGCGGGTCGCCCGTAATGTCGCGCGCATCGACGGTGGTCGCCAGTGGCGTGCCGTTGCGGTCGACGATCTCACCCCGATCGGCAGTGAGAACGACGCTTTGCGCGTACTGCTTGTTGGCCTCGCTCGCATACACCGATGAGTCGACGCCCTGTAGCTGCATCAGCCGCCCGGTGAAGATGATCATCACAAAGGCGATGACGAGCAGCGCGGCGTGCAGGCGATGCGCGGGCCGGCCGATTCGCCCGGCGAGCCCACGACTCGGCCGTTTCGGTGGCCGCCGCGCCGGCGGGCGCGCAGCGGGCCGCGAGGCCCGACGCTCCGGTTCCCGCATGGGCTGGCGGACCGACTCGCGTCGCGGGTTGCGCGGCTCGCGCACAGGCGTGCGCGATGGCTCGCGCAGCGACTCCCGTGCGGGGCGCGGACGGCGGCCGGCGACCGTCGTCCGAGCGGTGGGCGCGTTGCGACCGGCCGGGCTGCGACCCGTCGTCCGGCCGTTCGTCGGCTGGTTCACCCCTGACCTCCGCGAGCCGGCGTGCCCGCTTTCGCTGTTGCAGTGGCTTTGGTCGGCGCGGTCGGCCCAACCGATGGCTTCGTCGAAGCCTTGCCCGACGCCTGCGGCGATGCCTTGCCGGAGGCCTGCGGCGATGCCTTGCCGGAGGGTTGGGCGGCACCGGAAGCACTCGCGCTCGCGGTTGGCGACGTCGACGCGCTGGGCGTGCTAGAGGGGCTGGGCGGCGGTGGCGGAGGCGGCGTGACGCCCGGTTCTGGGTGGCCGAGCACCTTGCCGCTCGCCGTCTTGAAGACGGGCGCCGGCGCCGGGACCATACCCATTGCTTGCGCCTTCGCCGCGAGCACTTGCGGCGCCGACTCAGTATTGATCTTCTGCGCGAGCGCCTGCGACTGAACCCGAAGGTCACCTTGCTGCTGCTGCAGCTGACGCAACGTGAACGAACCTTGCGCCAGCCAGGTGTTGACCAACAGAACCAGCACAAGACCGCCGGCGAGGAGTCCGGCGACGAGCAACACGAACGGTGCCCGAGCAGCCGACTTGCGCTCGCCGACCACCCGAAGCGGGGGCCGGACGACCGCACTGTCTGCGACCCGCTGCCCGCGTTGAGCCGGACGCCGAATCCCAGGTCCGGCCGGCGCTGCAGTCCGTGGCGGCGCGGTTGCGGGGGCGGCGCTCACGCCGCGTCCCTTACGCGTTCGACCGCGCGCAATTTCGCCGAAGCAGCGCGCGGATTCTCGGCGACCTCAGCAGCGTCGGGTTGTTCTGCTCCGCGGGTCAACAGCCGCAGCCGCGGGGCATGCTCGGGCAGCTCGACGGGCAGGCCCGCGGGTGCCGTACTTGCCGCCCCAGCGGTGAACACCCGCTTCACCAGCCGGTCTTCAAGCGATTGGTATGACAACACGACCACTCGTCCCCCCACCCCTATCGCCGCGACCGCCGCCGGAATCGCTCGTTCAAGCACGCTCAGCTCGGCATTGACCTCGATCCGCAACGCCTGGAACGTGCGCTTGGCCGGATGGCCGCCGGTGCGCCGGGTGGCAGCCGGAATCGCATCACGCACCAGCTCCGCCAGGCGCGCGGTCGACGCCAGCGGCGCACGCTGGCGTTCACGCACGATCGAGTCGGCGATCCGGACGGCGAACCGCTCTTCGCCGTACTGCCGCAGCACTCGGGCAAGGTCTCTCGCCGGGTAGTCGTTAACGACGTCCGCCGCCGTCTTGCCGGTGCTGCGGTCCATGCGCATATCAAGAGGTGCGTCGTGCGCGTAGGAGAATCCGCGCTCGACCTCGTCGAGTTGCAGCGACGAGACGCCGAGGTCGAACAGCACCGCGTCAACGACGTCGTGGCCGAGGTCGACGAGCACGTCGGGCAGTTGGTCGTAGACCGCGTGCACGAGCGTGGTGCGATCCGCGAACGGCGCCAGCCGGACGCCGGCGAGCCCGAGTGCATCAGCATCACGGTCGAGGCCGATCAGGCGGGCTGCCGGATGGGCGGTCAGTATCGCTTCGGCGTGCCCCGCCATGCCAAGCGTTGCGTCGACGACGACCGCGCCCGGCGCGTGTAGTGCAGGAGCGAGCAGTTCGAGCACGCGGTGCAACAGCACCGGAACATGGCGCTGCGCAGCCGGCCGTTCCGGGCCGGCAGCCACCCGACGCTCGTCGTCCATCTACGTTTTCGACCCTTCGAAGTAACAAGTGCTGTGCGGTGGAGCCGGGGTGGAGCGACCGTCGTGCATCGGGGTCCCCCGCCGCTCTTGTGGTGAACGCTCGATCGCCTGGCACCGGGGAAGGTGCGCCAGGGGAACGAGCGCCGTGAGCGAGCGGCCGGAGACCTCGTTGCACGTGGCAAGTACGCAGTGCGTGGGTCGGGCAGCGTCAGAGGACGCCGGGCAACACCTCCTCGCCGAGTTCGGAGAAGGCGGGTTCCTGCGCGCTGAGATAGGTGTCCCAGGCTTGGGAGTCCCAGATCTCAACCCGGGTGTTGGCGCCGATGACGACGCATTCGCGGGTCAGTGCGGCGTACTCGCGCAGCGGCGGCGGAATGGTGATGCGGCCCTGCTTGTCGGGCACCTCGTCCGAGGCACTCGCAAAGAAGACTCGCGAGTAGTCACGCACGGCTTTTGCCGTGACCGGCGCCGTTCGCAGCGCCTCGGTGAGCCGAGTGAACTCGGTGGTCGGGAACACGTAGAGACAGCGCTCCTGACCTTTGGTGATCACGAGACCCTCCGCCAGTTCGTCGCGGAACTTTGCCGGAAGGAACAGCCGGCCCTTTTCGTCGAGCCGCGGGGCGTGCGTTCCGAGGAACACGACCCACCTCCTGGCTCCACGTAGCTGGCCGGACGAGCAATTTCGCTCAGCTGTCCTCCACTGCGCGCCACCATACTCCACTCTCCCCCACTTTCAAGCTTCTTCAGCAGATCTGGCCTTCAGTCGCTCCACGCCGGGTCGATTCAGCCCTGCGCCGCTCCGATCGACCGGTGCGACGGGGCAAAAAGCATCGACAATTGGGACGGCGACGAACCGGAACCGGCCGCGATGCGTTCAGGTCGATGAACACGAACAACACGTGGTCACGGCGGGCCGGCCGATGGTCTTGTGCGAGATGAACGGAGCAGCAGTCGTGTCCGCAATCCGGCGGTAATCTGCCGCTTAAAGCGAACTCACGTAGTGCTCGTCGTCGGGTCAGCGGACCTGACACACTTGCGCCCACGACGCCGTGGCTCACACCACCGCGAAGTACCCACTGAACAGCTCAGCGAGGAGGACGGGGTGGCAGCGTTTCCGGAGACCGAGGGGGCGGATCTCAAGGAGGTCGCCGAGACCGGCCGGCGTATCTGCGAGGCAATCGAGCGGGTAATCGAAGGCAAGCCTGACGCCGTGCGGCTCGCCGTCACCGTGCTGCTCGCCGAGGGTCATCTCCTCATCGAAGACGTGCCAGGCGTCGGCAAGACGATGCTTGCGAAAGCACTGGCCCGGGCGATCGATTGCACCGTGCGCCGAATCCAGTTCACGCCTGACCTGCTGCCGAGCGACATCACCGGCGTCTCGGTGTTCAGCCAGGACACTCGTGAGTTCGAATTCAAACCGGGTCCGATTTTCGCCAACATCGTGGTGGGCGACGAGATCAACCGCGCTTCGCCGAAAACTCAGTCGGCGTTGCTCGAAAGCATGGAAGAACGCCAGGCCACGGTCGACGGCCAGACCTACAAGCTCGCCGCTCCGTTCATGGTCATCGCGACCCAGAACCCGATCGAGATGGAAGGCACCTACCCGCTGCCCGAAGCTCAGCGCGACCGCTTCACCGCGCGGCTTTCGATGGGTTACCCAGCAGCAGCGGCCGAGTACGAAATGCTCGACTCCCACGGCAGCCGCGACCCACTCGACGACCTGGTCGCCGTGGCCGACGCGGCGGAGGTTGCACGCTCCCTCGAGCTGGTTCGAACCGTCTACGTGGCGCCCGACGTCCGTCGTTACACCGTCGAACTCATCGGGGCCACCCGCAACTCCGCCGAATTGCGGCTCGGCGCCTCGCCGCGCGCGGGTCTGCATCTGATGCGATCGGCGCGGGCCGCGGCGGCTCTCGACGAGCGCGATTACGTACTCCCCGACGACATTCGCGCTCTGACGCAGCCGGTGCTCGCACACCGGTTGATCCCCACGCCCGAGGCGCAGATCTCTCGACGGACGACGTCTGACATCCTCGCCGACATCGTGGCGCGGGTCCCGGTGCCGACACCGAACCCGCGGGGCGCGAGCGTCTGATGCGGGCCGCGCTCTCAGGGTTGACGACGCGGGGGCGATCGTTCCTGGCCGCCGGAATCGCCGCGTGCGCATGTGGCCTGCTGCTCGGCGAGGCCGACCTGTTGCGGGTCGGCGTTTTCCTGTGTGCACTGCCATTGGCCACCGCGGTGGTCGTCGCCCGTACCCGTTACCGGCTGTCGTGCACCCGCAGGATCGACCCGCAACGAGTAGCCGCCGGCGAAACCGCGAGCGTCGTTCTGCGGCTCGAGAATCTGTCGCGGGTGCCGACCGGTGTGCTGCTGCTCGAAGACCGGTTGCCGTACAGCCTGGGCGGCCGGCCCCGCTTCGTGGTCGGCCGGATCGAATCGCTCGGCGTCCGCGAGGTTCGGTATCCGGTGCGCAGCGACGTGCGAGGCCGCTACACGGTCGGCCCACTTGCGCTCCGGTTCGCCGACCTGTTCGGTCTGGTCGAGCTGACCCGGTCATTTACCAGCACCGACTCGCTCATCGTCACGCCACCTGTGGTCTCGCTGTCGCCGGTGCAGCTCGGCGGCGACTGGGCCGGCGGTGGCGAGAGTCATTCGCGGTCGATCTCGACCATGGGCGACGACGACGTCACCACCCGCGAATACCGGTACGGCGACGACCTCCGGCGAGTGCATTGGCGCTCGACCGCACGCTACGGCGAACTGATGGTCCGCCGCGAAGAGCAACCATGGCAAAACCGCAGCGTGCTTTTCCTCGACACCCGCGCGATCGCGCATCGTGGCGAAGGTCCGGGCGCCTCGTTCGAATGGGCGGTCGCGGCGGCCGCCTCGATCGGTTCGCACCTGTCGCGCGAAGGCTTCGGCGTCCGTCTGGTCAGCGACGTCGGTGAAGAGCTGTCGGGATTCTCCTTCGAGACCTTGGCCGGCACCCCGTTCGAGGGATTGCTGCTCGACCGGCTCGCGCTGGTGACGTCGTCCGGTAATCGCGACCTGACCGCGGGGCTCACCGCGATCCGGCGGGGCGGCGGCGAAGGTCTGGTCATCGCGGTGCTCGGTGCGCTGTCCGATGCCGATCTCGATGCGTGCACGCGGTTCCGCCATCACGCGTCGGCATGCATCGCGATCCTGCTCGACACCAGCACCTGGACCTCGACGCCTGCGACCGGCCGTAGCCAAGACGAGGTACGCAGCCTGCTCGTGAACGCCGGCTGGCGAGTGGTGTCCGCGCAATCACGCTCCGATCTCCGGTCGTTGTGGAACAACGCGTCTGCCAGCAACGGCTCCTACGCAGTGGTCGGCTCCCGATGAATCCGCGGTTGCGCATCACGACTTTCTGCGCATTGGCAACGCTGCTCGGATCACTGAGCCTGCTGCCCATCTTCGACAGCTACGGCTGGATTCCGCGCGTCGTACTCGTGGTCGCCACGGTAGCCGCCACGTCGGCGCTCGCCCAACGGGTTCGGGCGCTGCTGGTGGTCGCACCGCTACTCATGTTGGTGGCGCTGGCGTTCATGTTGACGCTGCTCTATGCCCACCAGGTCGCACCGCTCGGCTTCGTTCCCGGACCCGCGGCGTGGCGGCTGCTGCACCAGACGCTGTCGAACGGTTTCAACGACACCACGCAACTCTCGGCACCGGTGCCGATCACCCGCGGGCTGAGCTTGATGACCACGGGCGGCATCGGACTCGTGGCCGTGGTCGTCGAAACGTTGGCGACAGGGCTTCGCCGTCCGGCCGTCGCGGGGCTGCCTCTGCTCGCAATTTTCACTGTGCCTGCAGCAATTCTGAACGACGGCGTCGGCTGGCAACCGTTCGTCTTCGGCGCTGCCGGCTATCTTGCGCTGCTGCTCGCCGAAGGCCGCGAACGGATCACCCGATGGGGGCGCCCGGTGCGCGCGCAGCGCCCGTCGCGCGCGGAGTCGGCCTTCGCGCCTCCCACCCGCCAGCTGGCGACAGCTCAACCACAGGCACAGGCCCGCGCGTTCGCCGGTTCGGCCCGCACGACCTCTTCCACAACCCCTGCCACAACACACCTCACCCAGGTCGGACGACGAGTCGGCGTCGCTGCGATCGGTGTCGCCGTCATCGTCCCGGTGATCATTCCCGGGCTCCATTCGGGCTGGTTCGGCACCCATCACACGAGCGGCGCCGGCGGCCTGAGCGACGGTTCGAATGGCACCAGCATCAACCCGATCGTGTCGATGCGGCGCGACCTCGAGCAGACCACTCCGCAGCCGTTGTTCAGCTACACAACCACCGGCAAGCCCGAATACCTGCGCATGCTCACGCTCGACAAGTTCGATGGCTCGCAATGGACGCCGGCCGCGTTCAGCTCCCCCGACGACGAAGACGCCGGCGGCCAGTTGTCTCTTCCGGCCAACGTCACAGTGAAGCCGATCGGCCGGACGACCACCGACGTCACCGTGTCGGGTTTGAAGGAGCCGTACCTTCCACTTCCGATGGTTCCGACCACGGTGAAAGCCCACGGCGACTGGCTCTACAACCCGACCACATCCGTGGTGTACTCCAAGCACAGCAGCACAATCCACCTCAAGTACGAGGTGACGAGCGACGTGTACAGCCCCGATGAGCCGACGCTGAACTCGATCGTGATCAACACCCAGGACCCCAGCCTGGCTCCGTATCTGAAAGTGCCCGCCAACCTCCCGGCCACGATCCAGGCCGAGGCCGACAACGTGATCGCGCTCGCACACGCCACGACGCCGTACCAAAAGGCGGTCGCGTTGCAGCGCTGGTTCCAAAGCAACTTCGTCTACGACGTGTCGGTGAAGTCGGGCAGCAACACCAGCGCACTCCTGTCATTCCTTCAGGACCGCACCGGCTACTGCGAGCAGTTCGCCGCGACGATGGCATTGATGGCCCGCATGGAGGGCATCCCTTCGCGCGTCGACGTCGGCTTCACTCCGGGCTCGAAAATCGTCGACACCGACACCTATCTGGTGACCACAGCCGATGCGCACGCCTGGCCCGAGCTGTACTTCCCCGGCGCCGGTTGGCTCAGGTTCGAGCCGACCCCGCGCGGCGACCAAACGTTCGAGCCGGCCTACAGCCAGGCCACGGGTCCAGCAGTCATCACCTCGCCGTCGCCTGGTGCGACCTCGAGCGTGCACCCCGGCGGCCCGTTTGCGACGCCCGGCCAAAACGGTTTGCCACCCGGCGGTCGCGTCGGCGTCCCGGTCGGCTCCACCTCGGGCTCCGGCTTCCACCTGCCGATCGGCTGGCTGGTTGTGGTGTTCATCTTGCTGCTCGGCGTTCTCAGCTCGCCGGTGCTGAAGTGGTGGTCGCGACGGCGTCGCTGGGCGGCAGCCTCGACTGCGGTCGCGCGCGCCCATGCCGCCTGGGACCACCTCGGCGACGATCTGCGCGATCTGCATCTCGAATGGCGCGGCGACGACGACACTCCGCGCCGGGCCGCGGCGGCACTGTTGGCCACCCGTCGGCTGCATTACGACCACAGCGCCCAGCAAGCGTTGGAGCGGCTCGCCCGAAGCGAGGAGTTGGCCCGCTACGCGAGTCCGACCACCATGCAGTTGCTGCCAGGAAACCCGCGCGACGACGAGCAGCTGGTCAGGCGGGCGCTGTTCGATTCGGTGCCGCGCACGCGGCGGATTCGAGCCCAACTGGTTCCGGCGTCGAGCGCACGAATCTTCGCGAATCTGATCGGTGAGGGCAGCGATGCCGTGCGGCGTCGGGCACAGAACGTCGGCGATAAGATCCTCGCGAAGGTTGCCCGGCGAGCAAGCGACGCCTAGCTAGTTACTGACCGCAGTAGTTACTGACCGCAGTAGTCACTCACCGCAGTAGTCACTCACCGCAGTAGTCACTCACCGCGGCGACGGTTCCAGCGATCCTCGAACCGCTGCATGATCGGTCGCTTCGGCCCGTGGGGGGCTCGTGGTTGGTGGCCTGCGGCGTGCAGCCTGCCGCGAAGACTCGGATGCGCCATGGGCGCCGCCGGCTGCGGCTCCGGCCGCTCGGCACCACGATGCCAGGCAAAAATGCCGTAGACCAAGGCGAGGATCGAGACAGCAGCGCCGGCCACGGTGATTGTGTTACGCGAAAGTGCGATCCCGACGGCGACGCCGGCCAACCCGATCAAGGCACCGACGATTGCGCGCGCGTACCGGTGGCGCTGTCGGGTTCGGGGGTCAATGGCACGGACCGTGGCGGCGAACTTCGGATCATCGGCATAGAGGGATCGCTCGATCTGCTCGAGCACACGCTGCTCGTGTTCAGAGAGCGGCACGGTGCCCTCCCAAGGGACGTCCCACCACGCGCCTGCTGCGGTGCGCGGCCAGTGTTGCCGACCAACGACTAGTTCATACGTTGTTCAGGGCTCATACGTTGCTGGGGCTCGTACCTTGTTCGGGGTTCTTGCCTGCCCCAGACGTCTTGCCCTGTTACTGCTGTTGCCCTGTACTGCTGTTGCCCTGTACTGCTGTTGCCCTACTTGCCCTAGTTCCTGCTGCCGTGTTTGCCGAGCTGCAACCGCTGGACTGACCAACGGTTACGTCTTCAGGATACGAGCCTGCCCCCAGCGGCGAAAGCCGCTTCGGACGACGCGTGCATCGCACCTCCGAATCACCGGTCTTATTGGTCGAAGCTAACTGTCTATCGGCTACCCCGTGCCGATCTGGAGAATCCTTACGATCGTTGCTGCTTCGGGTTCACTGCTACATCGGATTCGTCGGTAGCTGAGGTTCATTCGTGGTGCGAATCGTTCGGATTTACTGCGGCCAACGTCACAGTCGTCAAGGTTGGGTCATCAACTCCTTACGAGCCAATACGTGCAGCTGGGTTGCGATTTCACGCAGTGCCGGCACCTCAGCGGCTTGCAGCTCCAAAGCGATCAGGGCATCGACCGACTGGGGGTCTGCGTCGAAAAGCCCACCCGGCACGACATCGGCGAATACCCGCGAGCCGTGTGATGCCACGACCGACAAACTGGCCTGCGCCACGAGTTCATGGACTTCGGCCAGCGCGAACCGCCGGGGCACCGGATCGTTGGGGCCGTAGCGACCGAGCGGATCGTTCAGCGCCCGCAACGCTTCATCGAACCGACCGGCGGCGGCGCGATGCACGACGGCGGCTACCCGATTGGCGACCAACAAGCTGGTCAAGCCACCGGGTCGCAACGCAGTCGCAACTGCGGCGAGTACGGCCGCCGGATCCTCGACGATCTCAAGAATGCTGTGACAGACCACGAAGTCGAAAGCGTGCTGGCCTGCCACATCACTCAATCGAGCCGCATCACCTTGCACCCCGTTGACGAGCTCGGTGACGTCAGCTTCGGCGGCGCGGCGCTCGAGTGCCGCAAGCGAGTCGGGGCTCGCGTCGACGACGGTAATGCGATGCCCGAGCACGGCAAGCGGGACGGCGAATCCCCCGGTGCCACCGCCGGCGTCAAGAATGTCGAGTTGGCTTCGCCCGACGTCGACGCAAAGCCCTGCGAGCGCTGTGCGGACGCTTTGCCACACCACCGCGCTGCGCACGGAACCCCTGACGCGGAACCGGTCAGCCATCGCGCTCTCGTCCCGCCTCACCATCGAGTGCCGTGAGTACGTGCGTGGCGTGCATCGTGCGCGCTCCGGCGTGATCCGATTCGGTGACCGGAAGACTACCCGTGGACGAAGATCACATGGGTTTGCAATGGGTTCGAGTATCGGCATGGTTTCGACGGCATCAGCTAGCCCGAACACCGAGCTGAAGTGCGGACTGATGTGGGACGCCGATGGTGGTTTCGATCAGGCCAAGAAAGATCTCGGTGTCTCGCAGCAGATCGTCGGCCTCGCGGATGGTGACGGCGCGATCGATGCCCGCTTCGGCGGCGGCACGTTTACCCGCCCCGGCGGCAAAGAAAGCGGCCCATTCGGTGAGTTCGGGTGCCACCTGAGCGAGGAGGCTCCATGCGTTGCGCGGCTGGCGGCTTCGCCGGCTACCTGGCATCTCGGGTCTCGCACGAGCGGCAAGCACTGCGGCCGCACACCGCAATGCTGCGAGATGCGCGCTGGCGTAACGCTCGGCGGGGCGGTTACTCATCGCCGCCTCGAGCAAGCCGTGTCGTGCCATCGCCAATAGCTGTGCAGCGCCGGGTGGAATGGGTCGGCTCGGCCGCAGGCCTTGCACAGTTGAGGCAGCTTTGGCGGACATCTCTTAAACCCCTTCCGCGGCGTGCGCTGAAACCCTCGAAATCGGTGGCAGGGCCACGGCGGGTCGAGGACCGTGACCCTTGCCACCGATAACGCTTCCGAGACCGAAGACCCCACTGCGATGCTCGGACTGTACCTCCCCTTTCGAACACATGTTCGAACAGAGCCCAGAGTAGAGCGGCCCCGAAGCGACGTCAAGCTTGTTTCAGCGGAAGTCGCGTGAAGCTTTCTTCACCGCCATTGGCAACCGTTCCAGCCGATCAGCGATCACGTTGACCACTCCCTGCTCGCGTTCGAGCCGACCGCGCACCAACAGTGCGGCCGCCGTACGCGCGATCCGCCGATACCGGGTCCAGAGCCCCTTTGAGCAGACGACGTTGACCATGCCCGTCTCGTCTTCGAGGTTGAGAAAGGTGATGCCACTGGCGGTCGCAGGCCGTTGCCAGTGCGTGACGACGCCGCCGACCAGCACCCGTCGTCCGGCTTCTGCTGTTTTCAAAGCGGCGGCGGGAAGCACGCCGAGCGCGTCGAGACGCGGGCGCACGTGGCGGGTGGGGTATCCGTCGGTGGTGACGGCGGTTGCCCAAAGGTCAGCGGTGGTGAGTTCGAGGTCGTCCATGGCCGGGAGCGTGGGGGCCTGCGCGCCGAGCACAGTGCCTTCGAGCCTGCCTGGCGTTGCTTGAGCGGCGGCGCCTGCAGCCCACAGTGCCTCACGCCGCGACAATCCGAAGCAGTCGAAAACTCCCGCAGTAGCAAGGGCTTCGACCTGCGCGGCCGAGATCCCGGTGCGGTGCACGAGGTCGGCCATGCTCTCGTATGGACGACCGGCCGCGATCTGCTCGGCCAGCGCGTCGCCGATCGTGCGCACCGACGAAAGCCCGAGCCGCACCGCCTGCTCCCCCAACCCACTACTTCGTTGATCATGGGCAAAGCGTGGTTCATCAGCCGCTTTTGACGACACTTTGCCCATGATCAACGAGGAAGTTGGCGGCTGGTGCGTCGCTGGTTGCAGTGTCGCCTTCGCCGAACTCGCATTGATATCGGGACGACGAACCTCCACCCCGTGCCGCCGCGCATCGGCGACCAGCGACTGCGGCGAGTAGAAGCCCATCGGCTGCGCGTTCAACAATGCGGCACAAAAAGCCGCCGGATAATGAAGTTTCAGCCAGGAACTCGCATAGACCAGGTAGGCGAAACTGATCGAGTGGCTTTCAGGAAAGCCGAAGTGCGCGAAAGCGGTGAGCTTTTCGTAGATCTCGTCGGCAACATCGCCTGTGATGCCGTTGCTCGCCATGCCTTCGTAGAGCTTGCCGCGCAGCCGCTCCATGCGCGCCGTCGAACGTTTCGAGCTCATCGCCTGCCGCAGTTGATCGGCCTCGGACGGCGTCAACCCCGCGACGTCGATCGCCATCTGCATCACCTGCTCTTGGAACAGCGGTACGCCGTAGGTTCGTTCGAGCGAATTCTTCAGCAACGGATGGGCGTAGGTGGCCGGCTCCAACCCGTTGCGCCGACGGATGAACGGGTGCACCGAGCCGCCTTGAATCGGGCCGGGCCTGATGATGGCCACCTCGGTGACGAGGTCGTAGAACTCGCGCGGCTTCAACCTCGGCAAAGTGGCCATCTGGGCGCGGCTCTCGACCTGGAAAACCCCGACCGAATCGGCATTGCAGAGCATGTCGTAAACCTTGGGGTCTTCGCGCGGGATCGTGTCGAGAGTGAGATCGAGCCCGTAATGTTCGCGCAGCAGATCGAAGCAACCGTGCAGCGCCGACAACATGCCCAAGCCCAGCAGGTCGAACTTCACTAAGCCGGTGCGGGCGCAATCGTCCTTGTCCCACTGCAAAACCGTGCGATTCTCCATGCGCGCCCACTCGACGGGGCATACCTGCGTGACCGGGCGATCGCAGATCACCATGCCGCCTGAATGAATGCCGAGATGCCGTGGGAATCGCAGCACCTGCTCGGCCAGCTCGACGACGTCAGCCGGCACATCGTGATCGGGGGCCGAGCTTTGGTTGGCCGAGCTTTGGCCCGGCGCAGAACCCTCAGCCACCACTGAACCCCATCGGTCGAGTTGTTTCGACCAGGCGTCTTGTTGGCCTGCCGAGTATCCGAGCGCCTTGGCCATGTCGCGCACCGCGGATTTCGGGCGGTAGCTGATGACGTTGGCCACCTGCGCAGTTCTCGTGCGGCCGTAGCGCCGGTAGACGTGCTGGATCGCTTCTTCTCGTCGTCCGCTTTCGATGTCGA
>Ga0070658_10001792_pt1 | contig 18060 bp, 15 predicted proteins | sample KBSC13metaG_FD_64664 | JGI IMG/M metagenome (GOLD analysis project Ga0070658, IMG submission 64664) | Corn rhizosphere microbial communities from Kellogg Biological Station, Michigan, USA - KBS C1-3 metaG | ecosystem: Host-associated > Plants > Roots > Rhizosphere > Soil ...
ATATGGACTTTATAGTTGATAAAGAAGCACAAACTGTCGAGATCACGCGTGAGTTCGATGCGGAACGCGATCTCGTCTGGGCCGCATACACGCAGAAGGAGCTGCTCGACCAATGGTGGGCTCCGAAGCCGCTGACATCGGACACGGTCGCGATGGATTTCGAGGTCGGCGGCCGCAGGTTCTACGCGATGGTGATGCCCGACGGCCAGAGACGTTGGGCCGTGCAGAAATACACTTCGATCACGCCAAAGAGCGAGTTCAAATTCTTCAACGCGTTCTCGGACGAGAATGAGAACCTCCAGCTCCCGGGCTCGGACTGGACCTTTACTTTCACCGAGAACGGCGACACAACCACGGTCCGAGTCTCCATCTACAACGAGTCTCGTGAGCGAATGGAGATGATCATTGCCGACGGCGGATTCCGGAAGGGAACCGAGGCTCAGCTCCAGAACCTGCAGGATCTGCTGGCTAAACTAACTGCCGACGCGGAGACGGCGGCGAGCCACGCGGCTGAATAACGGTTATCCTCTCAGAGCGGTAAACAGAGGAACACTATGACTAAGACACCTGTGGCGGCCATCATTCTGCTTCTGATCACGGCTATTCCCTTCGCGGCGCAGACATCCGACGCCGCACTGTCGGCCGAGCTCCAGAGGATCGCCCGCGAACGGATCCTTATCTTTGACGAGGGAGACGCCGGTAAATGGTCAAAATATGTGGCTGACGAATACATCATCGCCACACCGTCCGGCGGAGTGAGGACAAAGAAGCAGGTCATGGACGGCTTTCGCCCCCCGCTCGCGGGCTATCACGACGTATTCAAGTTCGAAGATGTGCATGTTACGCGTAACGGCGACACCGCGATGATGAGCTACAAGATCAACGAACACGAATTCTGGGATGACCAGCGGTACGACATCCCTGACCTCCGTAAAACAGACACGTACGTCCTGCGCGACGGCAAGTGGCTGATCGTCGGCTCAGCTGAGGTCTTCGTACCCGCGGAACCTAAGGCGACAAGTGTCGACGTTAGTATTTTAAATTCGTATGTCGGCAGATACCGGCTGATGCGGTCCCTGGCCTACGACATCACCCGCAGCGGAAACAAGCTGATCATGCAGGAGGTCGGCCAGACGGACAAGCGGGAGCTGCTGCCTGAAGGCCGCGATACATTCTTCTCCAGAGGAGACAGCGGTAAGATCATCTTCCGCACAGACGGCCGCGGCCGGGTCACCGCGTTGATCATAAGGGACAACAGCTACGACATTCGCGTAAACAAGATCAAGTAGATGAGAAATATTACAGCTTGCGAATTCATGACGCTCGACGGCGTCATTCAGAACGAGGAAAATGACGGCGACGGGTTCAAGTACGGCGGGTGGTTCTTCCCGTACGCCGACGAGGTGACCGGTGCGGTCGTGCAGGAGCGGCTCGCTAAACCCGTTGATCTCCTGCTCGGGCGCAGAACCTTTGAGGGATGGGAAACTTACTGGCCGACGCACTCCAACTTTTGGCCCAACGTGATGACCGCGACCAAGTACGTCGCGTCCAACACGCGGACCTCGAGCGATTGGGAGCCCAATGTTTTCCTTAGCGGCGACCTTGCCGAGAGAGTGAGAGAACTGAAGCAAGGCGAGGGTCCTGACATCCACGTCTTCGGCAGTGCAAATATGCTGCAAACACTCTTTGAGGCCGACCTGATCGACACGCTTGAGCTGATGATCATTCCCGTAACACTAGGCACGGGCAAACGGCTCTTTCAGGACGGCACGATACCGGTCGCATTCAAGGTAACTAACGCCCAAGTCGCTCCAAAAGGGATCATTTGCGCCACCTACGAGCGGGACGGTGATGTAAAGACCGGAGCACCCCAGATCAACGAGGACAACTAGACGTTGATATGACCAAAGCGATCATCCTCACCCTGACGATCTTTCTTGCGGCCGGCCTCGGAACCGCGCAGCAAAAGCCAACTATGGGCTATTCACCTGTCAACGGACTCAAGATGTATTACGAGATCCACGGCAGCGGCGAGCCCCTCGTGATGCTGCACGGTGCCTTCATGGCGATCTCCGGCGATTGGGAAGAGTGGGTCCGCGAGCTCGCGAAGACACGACGGGTGATCGCCGTCGAGATGCAGGGCCATGGAAGGACGGCCGACATTGATCGCCCGCTCACCCCTCAGAACCTCGCAGACGACGTAGCTGCCTTACTGGATGATCTGAAGATCGCGAAAGCCGACGTACTCGGATATAGCCTCGGAGCCGGCACAGCGATGGAGGTTGCCATTCGTCACCCTAACAAGGTCCGGAGGGTGGTGGTGATCTCGTATCCGCTCCGCCGGGATGGATGGGTGCCGGAAGTGAACGACGGACTGTCCAAGCTCACCGCAGACGTCTTCAAGGGCTCTCCAATGGAGTCCGAGTACAAGCGGCTAAATCCCAACCCGGATAAGTTCGCGAGCTTCATCAAGCACGTTGTCACCTCGAATTCGGGGCCGTGGGACTTCGGAGCTGACAAGCTCAAAGCCACAACCGCTCCGATGTTCTTCATCGACGGCGATGCCGACGGTGTAAAGCTTGAGACGCTGGCAGAGATGTATCGCCTCAAAGGCGGAGGCATGTCCGGTGATATGCAGCCCCGCTCCGCATCTCGGGTGGCGATCCTGCCGGACACAACTCACGTGACGCTAATGGCCCGAATGTCGATCCTTGTACCGATGATCAATGACTTCCTGGATGCTAAGCTTCCCGATCAACCCTCCGCTACGCCGAAATGACCCGGGTCCTGTATATCCTTAGGCATTGCCAGGCGAGAGGGCAGGAGCCGGATGCTCCACTCACTGACGCAGGCCGAGAACAGGCGATCGCTTTACGTGATCGCCTTTGTGATCTGCGGATCGATCGCATCATCTCGAGCCCATTTGTCAGAGCCCGCGAGTCGATCCGGCCTCTTGCAGAGCGCCTTGGTATACGGATCGAACAAGATGAACGTTTGGTCGAGCGAGTGTTGAGCTCGGTGCCGATAGAAGGTTGGCGGCAGCGGTTAGCAGAGACCTTTGACGATCTCGATCTGTGCTTTGCCGGTGGGGAGTCTAGCCGTTCGGCCATGTTGCGCGGTGTTGCGGTGGTAAACGATGTGATACGGGCGGGGGCTGAGTCCGCGATGCTGATCACCCACGGGAATCTAATGACACTGATCCTCAAGCATTTTGACCCTGAGATTAGTTATCCTGTTTGGGAGAGCCTGCGAAACCCTGACCTTTATTCCGTTAGGTTCGATAGCACGGGGGTGAGTCTCGAGCGATCGGCATTGTGAGGCTGCTCGCCGGGCCGAATGTGCCAACCTCCCACTGCTCCGCCAACTATGAATTACGTCATTGGATCTGGACCTGCTGGCGTATCAGCCGCCCTTGCACTACTGGCGAAGGGCGAGCCTGTCACAATGCTGGACGCCGGCGGCTCGTTGGAGCCGCACATTCAGGCCCACGTCAACAACATGGCAGCGAGGCTGCCGGAGGACTGGTCGGCGGCGGAGAGAGATATGCTGAGGGGGCCTATGCGGTATACCGCCGAGGGCGCCCCGGTTAAGTTCTCTTTTGGGTCCGACTATCAGTACCGCGATCTTGATGTCCTGCAGCCGGTTTCGACAGAAGGGGTAGAGGCATACCGTTCATTCTCCACGGGTGGATTAAGCGTACTCTGGGGAGCGTCCGTCCTGCCGTACTCGGATGCTGACCTGCAGGGTTGGCCCCTCACACCATCTCAGCTTGCTCCTCATTATGCATCTGTTCTGGAGATGTCAGGCCTCTCGGCCAGGAGCGACGCCCTCGCAGAGCTTTATCCGCTCTACGCAGAGCCGACCACGGATCTTAGTTTCAGCAGCCAGGCGCAGTTCATGATGGACCGAATGGAGAGTCATTCTGCCGCGCTTGAGGACAAGAAAGTTCTCTTTGGTAAAGCTCGCCTCGCGATCGCAAAGCCCAAAGGCACTCTCCCGTCCTGCACGTACTGCGGCATGTGTCTCTACGGCTGTTCTTACGATCTGATCTACTCGACCCGCATGACGCTGCAGGACCGGCTGCTCCGATCCAAAAACTTTAGCTACGTCCCGGGTGTTATCGTGAGAAAGCTCGTCGAGCACGGCGGCAGTGTGCAGATCCAGGCGATCTCCAGGGACGACGGGCGATCTCAGCACTTTGAGGCGTCCCGGGTGTATCTGGCCGCGGGGGTCTATGCATCCACAGCCATATTGCTCGAAAGTCTCGAGTCGAGGGACAAGCCCCTATTGATTAGGCAAAGTGAGGACTTTATACTGCCTATGTTGCTGAAAGGCTTTAGGGGACGGGTTTCTGAGGAGCGCCTTCACACTCTAAGCCAGATATTTATTGAAATCTTGGATCGGTCGATCAGCGGGCATACGGTACATCTCCAGCTCTATACCTATAACGACTTCTATTCTCGAATGGCCAAGGACAAGTTGGGGCCGCTCTTCCCAATAGCTGCACCTCTGGTGAACAAGTTCATCGAGCGTACCGCATTGATCAAGGGTTACCTTCATTCCGATGAATCCTCGGGTATTAGTGCCGTACTAGAGGGTCCTTCAGATGGATCGTCCGGGCCGCCCGTTCTCAAGCTTTCCGCTGTAAAAAACCCTCGATCTCGGAAGATCATCAATACTGTCGTGAAATTTCTGAGCAAGAATAACGATCATTTCGGCGCTACCCCATTCCGGCCGGGGATGCGTCAGGGCTTACCCGGGAGCGGCGCGCACGTCGGCGGGAGCTTCCCGATGAGGAAAGACCCGGCGGGGTTCGAGTCGGATGAATTAGGTCGGCCGGTCGGATTAGACCGGGTGCACGTGGTCGACTCCTCTGTCTTTCCAAGCGTGCCTGCAACGACCATCACATTGACGATAATGGCCAATGCCCATCGGATCGCCTCTCAGTCTTAGAATTTTTTGGAGAAATTACCATGACGTCGCTAGCGCCACCGGCTCGTTTCAGGATCTATACCAAAGCCCGCGACTACATTTCCCTGCTGGCAAGCGTTCTCACCGGTAAGGAGCGATCCAGCGACGCCACGGCAGAGCTCGAGAGAGCTATTTGCGAGAAGTTTGACGTGCCGTATGCTCTCTGCGTTCCCCAAGGGAGGGTCGGCATATATCTCGCCATCAAGGGATCGATCAAGCCGGGGCAAAAGGTTGTTCTCTCTCCGTATACCATCGCCGATGTCATCAACATGGTGATCTGCGCAGGCGGGGTACCCGTCTTCGCAGATATCGATCGTCCGACCACCAACATCCGAGCCGATGAAGTAGAAAAGCTGATCGACGAGCACACCGGTGCCGTCATGGTGACGCACTTGCATGGCATGGCATGTGAGATCGAGGAGATCGCCGAGATCTGCAAGCGGCGAAACGTACCGCTGATCGAGGATGCTGCCCAGTCCCTGGGAGCCAAGGTAAACGGACGACGGGTCGGCACGTTTGGTGACGCAGGCGTGTTTAGCTTTGGAATGTACAAGAACGTTACCGCGTTCTATGGCGGTGTCGTTGTCACTCACGACGAGGCTCTCTACAAGAGAATGCGCCAAGAGCTCGACAATGTCGGGTATATGCCCATGGGCATATTGTCTGCAAAGGTGTTTAAGGCACTCTTTACGGATATCTCCACGATGCCCGCACTCTTTAAGTCCATGGTCTACTGGATCTTTCGCTTCGGGTATCTCCACAAGATCCAGTGGATCAACAAGTTCGTGACGGTTGAGCTCGACACGTCCAGGAAGAACAGCATTCCGCCCGTCTATCTCCGTAAGTTCCGTCCTGCACAGGCAAGTATAGTTATGCGTCAGCTAGATAGTATCGACGCTAATTCTGCGACGCGGATCCGGTACTCCAAGCTGTACCACGAGGGGCTTCGCGACATCCCCGGGTTGATCATTCCGCCCTTCAGGGACGACGGATCGTATATCTATAATTACTTTCCGATCCAATATGAGAACCGTGCGGAGCTCGTAAGGTGGGCCATGCAGCACCGCCGCGATATGGCTGTGCAGCATTTGAAGAATTGCGCGGCACTGCCGAGCTTTGCACCTGAATTCCGGGAGTGCCCTAACGCCGACCTGACGGCCAATCAAGTTATCCTACTGCCGAACTACCCAAGTTACGGGGAGGAGTCCGTAAAACAGAATATCGCTGTCATTCGGGATTTTTTCGCCGCGGACAGAGCTCGGCTCGACGAGCGTGATATTGCGGACATTGCCCACCTGCACGTTACCTCGCTCAAGGATTCTCTGGTTAGTGAGCTTGGGCACAAATACGCGGAGTCGTTCTATAGATACGTCGATGCCTCGCCTAAGGAGATCGTCCTGGTTGAGCGGGGAGCGGACGATCGGATCATCGCCGGGGCTGTACTCAGTCTTGATCCTCACAGCCTAAACCGGAGGCTCCTGCTTGGCACGCCTTTGCTGCTGAGCTGTCTGACACACATTACGAGTTTCGTCCCGCTCCTGTATCGCACGGTGACCGGCTCACGCTCTGGCGGTCACTTCAAAACTCCCGATCTGCCCGAGCTGATCCTGATCTTCGCCTCTCCTGAAACGAGGGGTAAGGGTGTTGGGCGAGCTCTCGTCCATGCGGTCGAGGAGAAGCTGCGTCAGATCGGTATAAGTGAGTTTCAGGTCAAGACCGTTGCCGAGTCGTCAAATCGTGCTTTGGGTTTCTACAAAAGCCTTGACTTCATTCCCGTGGGCGAGACTTGCCAGCAAGGACGGCTTTTCCAGGTCTTTACTAAAGACATTTCTGTAGCCAATTAATGTCCGGCCCGGATCGAGGCCGAAGGTGACTTCCGAGGTCCCTCAGCCCATCGCAGGGTGTATACTTCCCGGATGATCGTTCTCAGGATCTCTCTCGTTCTGCTCCTTGTTGCTCCTTTTTGCTTCTCGCAGGATCCGCTCCCGGTGCTCAAGTCGAGTTGGCAGCCGTCTATTCAAAAGGGCAAGAAGGGTGAGGTGCCCCAGACCGGGCCTGCAAGGCAGTTAACCGTCGACGATACGGTCATAGCCCGTACGAATCGGGAGGCGCAAACGACCCATCCGCAAGACCCGACGGAGCTGACTCCCGACGGGCGTCGCTCGTCGATAGAGCGTATGGAGCGGGAGTCGACCATCGCACCCCCTACCGACGTGCCCGGCTTTACGTACACGGCTACGGTCCGCAACGACAGTACGAAGATCGTGAAGGTGATCTATTGGGAATACCGCTTCAGTGAGATCAGCAACCCCCAGAGTGTGGGACGCCGGCAATTCCTCTGCTCAGTAAACCTCAAGAAAGGCTCGGAGATCGATCTCACTGCATTCACGACGCTCGGCCCGACGGACACGGTCACGCCGGCAACTCTAACGCGCTCCTCTGAACCAAAGTTCGATGGGAAGGTGAGGATAAACCGAATAGAATATGCCGACGACGAGGTGCTCCAGCGTGGCGATTGGAAGCTGTCTGACGTCAAGTCGGGCCTCGAGCGGGCAACGTCCACGCCATGGGGTAAAGAGGTCTGCAGGCCTCTCTAGATCTACTTGAAGATCATGCTGTGCGGGTACTGGCCGTAGTTGTAGGTCGTAATACCGTTGCGCGTTGTCGCCCCATAGGTCTGCCGGCCGGCAGTGAATTCGATAGTGACGACGCCACCCGTGTCGAGTGTGATCTTTCCGGCGTGTACCGCAGCCGTGCAGATCGATGAATCCGCTGTGTACGGGTCGCTTCCCCAAACAGTCCCCGCGGTCCCGCCGGGCGGGCATTCAAAGGTGTAACTAAGCCCATTCTCCTGCTTTACAAAGCCCGCGTTCGTCGACCACGAGATGGGAGTCGGATCGTCAGACGAGGATGAGTTCGTTGTCTCGGGCGACGCCTCGGGCGAAGGCTGCTGAGTCGGCGTCGGCGATGCTTGCGGAGTCGTCCTGGTCGTTGTTGACCGTGGAGTAGGCGATGAATTGCCGTTCGTAGTGACCTTTACCGCCGCTGATTCCGTGCCCATTCGATACGCCGCGTACATGAGCAGCCCGATCAAGCCGCCTACCACCAGTACGATCAACAAACCGACGCCTACCCAGAGCCCTGTTCTGCTCTTTCGTGGTGCTTGTGTGGTGACGGTGGGCTCCGTGTGTGACATCGCGACCGTCGGTTCACTGACAGTATCCTCAACGAGCGGAGTCCCGTCGTTCAGGCAATACACCTGAGCAGCGTCGATCGTAGTTGTGCCGCAATGCGGGCAGGTCTTCATCGGTGTAAGGAGTTCTCCTGATACCACTCCACGAACTTTGGAATGCCATCGGCGATCTTCGTCGTCGGATTATAACCCAGTTTCTCGCGCGCTCGGGAGATATCCGCATAGGTGATCGGGACATCTCCGGGCTGCATGGGCTGTCGATCTATCACGGCGCTCTTCCCCACCGCTTTCTCGATCAGCGAGATCAATTCACGGAGCTCGACGGTCTGGGATTCGCCCAGGTTCAGCACCTCGTAAACTGACGCGTCATAGTCCATCGCTGCACGCACGCCCTGCAAGATGTCGTCCACGTACGTATAATCCCGGCGTGTCGTCCCGTCCCCGAAGACGGGGATCGGCTTTCCCTCCTCGATCATCTTTGTGAACTTATGTATCGCCAGGTCCGGCCGCTGCCTTGCACCGTAAACCGTGAAGAACCTCAGGCACACGCAGCGAATGTCGTATAGATGTGAATAGGTGTGACAAAGCAGTTCTCCCGCGCCTTTTGTGGCGGCATAAGGCGAGATCGGGTTGAAGATCGGGTCGCTCTCAGCGAAGGGCACCTTCTCGTTTACACCATAGACGCTCGACGAAGACCCGAAGACGAACTGTCTGACGCCATGCTGCCGTGCCAGTTCGAGAAGATTGAGCGTCCCATTGATGTTGGTCTCGGCATAAAGCTTCGGCTCGGCCAGGCTTGGCCGAACACCCGCTCGCGCCGCTAAGTGCACGATCGTGCCGAAGTTACGTTCCGCGAAGATCCTCTCCAAGGCCTCCGCATCGCGAATGTCGGCCTCGTGAAGCCGATAATTCTCCCGCTTGAGATGTGCGGACACGTTGCTCCGCTTGATCTGGGGCGAGTAGAAATCGTTGAAGTCGTCCACCACCGTGATCTCCCAACCGCCCTCGGCAAGAAGCTTGTCTACAAGGTTGGATCCGATGAAACCGGCACCGCCGGTGATCAGTACGTTTTTACTAGACATACGCATTTCATATTTATTATCTTTACTGAGCTCGTTAGATACACCGGTCATCAGTATCGGTTCCAAGCGACACCACTTATACCCTTATGAATCTGCGCTTCTCTCTCAAGAGCCCTCTCTGCGTGCTCTTGCTTGCATTGTCACTGACCTTCGTCGCCAACGCTCAGAATATGGATGGTATCGAGCGCGCACGAATGAAAGCGATGCTCAAGATGATCAAGGACGATATAAAGAAGAGCTATTATGACGCTTCCTTTCATGGTATCGACTTAGAGGAGAAATTCAAGAAGTCTGAGGATCGGCTGGGACAGGTACAGACAACTCCTGAGGCTCTCGGTGTCATCGCCCAGACTTTGATCGATTTCAACGATTCCCACTTGTATTTCATTCCCCCGATCCGGAATATCGCGGTTGAGTACGGATGGCGGATCTATGCGATCGGGGACAAAACGTACGTTACTGCTGTTAAGCCTGGGAGCGATGCCAGTAAACAGGGTCTGAAAGTTGGCGACCAGGTTGTCGCGATCAATGGCTTTCGACCGGCCCGCAGCGAGCTCTGGAAGATGCTCTATTACTATAACGCCATCAGCAAACATAGCCGGATGGCCCTCGATGTGCTTAGCCCCGGCGATAGCGAGCCTCATCGCGTGGAGATAAGCTCAGAGGTAAAGACGAAACCGCAGAAGATAACGTTCGAAACCTATTTCAGACTGGATAACGACTTCGATTATATCGAGAACTACAAGCATCGATTCTTCACCGTGGGACCGATCAACATTTGGCGGATGCCGGATTTTGAACTTGATCCAGGGGATGTGGACTCCGCGGTCGGCCACTTGGAGAAGCATGCGCCATTGATCCTGGACCTTCGTGGAAACGGGGGTGGATACGTAAAGGCCTTGGAAGAACTGGCCGGATATTTCTCCGATAAGGATGTTCAGATCGCTCAGCTTAAGGGCCGCAAGGCGATGGACCCCATGCTCGCCAAGACGCACGGCAAGGATCTATTAACCGGGAAAGTCGTCGTTCTGGTCGACAGCCGTTCAGCGTCTGCGGCTGAGATCCTCGCCCGGTTACTGCAGATCCAGGGACGGGGTATCGTGATAGGTGACAGGTCCGCAGGTGCGGTCATGCAGGCTCAGTCCTTCTCTGAGCACATGGGTACCGATAGCGTGATCCCGTTCGGAGTGAGCGTTACGAACGCGGACGTGATCATGTCGGATGGCAAGAGCCTGGAGCACGAGGGTGTCGTCCCGGATGAATTAATAATCCCCACCGCCGCAGACCTCGCTGCGGGACGCGACCCAGTCCTTGCCCGTGCAGTAGAGATCCTCGGGGGAAAGATAGATCCCGCGGAAGCAGGTAAAATGAGCCAATTCTACTGGAAGTAGAAACCTGCGCGGTCTGTTAGAGAGGCTCCTCAGCTGCTCTACGATCAGTTCAGAAATCGTGATCGGCTCTGCGATCTGCTCAGGACCTCCTCCAAAAAACCCTCGTAAGTAAAGCCCGGGAGGGTGTAGGACGGCTTCAGTTTATACATCAGCGGCAAGGCTATTCGCCAGGCTATCCAGAGCCGCTGGCGATCGTTCAGGTCCCACCGTCTCCTTAAGAAAGCTTCGATAACCTCGATCTCCGGATCCGTGAGTTTCGAGACGTCCGCCCTGATCTCAGGCACCGGCTGCACTCGCGTGTAGGCGATATCACGAGTGGCATTGGAGAATGTATCGGTGAAGCTGGGGGCTTCGTCGGCCCGCTCACGCACCACCACTGTGCCGGCGAATATGTCGCCTATCCGCTGGTCCCTGCCGCTCAGAAAAATAACGATCAAACCCACCGAGTACACGGGCAGGATGAAGCCCGGAGCTGCATCGGCGATCCGCAATAAGTTCCGTGCGATCGCCTCCCAGAGGGTCAATGGCCGCCCGTCATCACGGATCACCCTAAGCTTCAGCCATCGTTTGCCTGGTGTTTGGCCGTTCCAAAGCCATTCAAATACCACGAAGTATCCGGCAAATATAAGGAAGAGCGACAGGATCATCACGGCAATGATCCATTTAGGAGCCTCGTCAAAGAGCCTCTCGGAATCCGAAACGCTCGTCCCCGATAGAGAGAGGAAGAACCACGCAACAAAGAAGATAGTCAGGTATTGGATAAAGTGGTCGATCGCGACCGCGAGAAATCGATTCCCTATCGACGCAAGGGCAAACTCGAGCTGTACGCGCTCGGGCGTCTCGATGATGAGCGTTTCCTCAGTCTCGATGATCTGCGCCGCCATTGCTGCGATATTGTCGTTGAACACACGCGTATGTCAAAAATAAGTAACGTCAAACGCATCTTGTCAGCATCTTTTCAGCTTCTCTATACTTGAACTGGTGAGATCGGACATGCAGGTGGTGATACCCGCTTGAAAACTGAACTGAAGAGGACAGGTATCGATTCGGCCGCGATGAGCTTTGCTATCGTGGTGAGTCGCTGGAATGATGGCTACACCTCGCGGCTCGAGTCGGGAGCGCGTGATGCCCTCGAGGGCTCTCAGATCGAGACCTTCGTCGTTCCGGGAGCATTCGAGCTGCCATTGGCTGCAAAGGCGGCTGCCGAGACGCGGAGGTTCGATGCGGTTATCGCTCTTGGCGTAGTCATCCGAGGCGACACTCCCCACTTCGATTACGTCGCCGGTCAGGCAGCATCCGGCATAATGCAGGCATCCCTCGAGACAGGCATTCCCATCATGTTCGGTGTGATCACCGCCGACACTCCGGAGCAGGCTGAGGCCCGTTGCGGCGAGCGCGAGGACAACAAAGGTTTTGAGGCGGCACTCTCGGCAGCCGAGATGGTAGCAGCATTAAGACAGATCGAGGGCGAGAGTAAAGCAGTACCCCATGTCGTTTGAAAAACCGGAAAAGGGCGGAACCAGGCACAAGGCGCGCGAATGTGCCTTGCAGATGCTTTTCGCCGCAGATATTACCGAGGCACAGTGCCCGGCCCTCACAGCCGCATACTGGAAGGAGCTCGGCGACGAGTCGATCGACAACCCCACGCGTGAATTCGCTAACGAACTCGTCTGCGGCACCCTCGAGCACGTTACGGACATCGACGATAAGATCCGCACGCGCGCCGAGCACTGGCGGATCGAGCGCATGGCCATCGTAGATCGAAATGTCCTCCGCCTCGCCGTCTTCGAGTTTCTTTACCGGGATACGCCTAACACCGTGGCCATCAACGAGGCTCTTGAGACCGCACGTCGTTTTTCTTCCTTTGAGGCTACCCAATTCATCAACGGCATCCTGGATGCCATTCGCCTGGACCTCGACAAGGACGAGGCAGCCTCCGCGTCAAATTCGCATTGAGCCTCCGACTGAGCCTCACTCTAGTTGCAGTCATCCTCGCAAGCTGCGCGGCCATCTCACCAGCCCAGGAATTCCCCTCTAAGATCCGTGGTTACAAGGTCCATCTGATCGATGTCCACCTCCGCACCGGAGACCCGTCAGGTAAAGGCAGCGGCCCCTCTCTCACCATCGGCACACCAAAGGTCGTGAGTATGGCGCTGACAGGCATCACGATCGAGGCCGCAGCCGAGATCGGCGGCCTCGACCAGGAGGGCGAAGTCGACTTCATGACCTTCAAAGACATCTCTGCGAACGGAATTCCAATTGAGGTGGACGAGTACCGTCACCCTTTCAAGCTTAGGAAAGGGCAAAAGATCGTACTTCCCGTGCCCGTCCGGAGCAGTGTTAGTTCGCTCAACTTGGCTAAAGCCGCATATCAGGCATCTGCGGCTCAGAAAGACTTCTGGCAGGTCACCGGGACGGTGTTCGTATTCGGACGCTTCAAAAGGATGGGTCTCACTTTCAAGCGCGTTGTTCCCGTAACTGTGACGCTCACTATCGCAGATCCGGTGAAGGCGATCGTTGCCGGGGAGCCTCGTTAATTACGCTTGCCGTAGGTTTGCGGTAAAATTGAGGTTTAAGTTGAGGCGGGCATAGTGACTACCAGAACCGATCTATCGCAATTCATCAAAGAAGCATTTGGCTCCAACGCTGAATACGTTGAGGGTCTTTTTAATCGTTTCAAGTCTGATCCGCAGCTTGTCGACGAGTCGTGGCAGCAATATTTCGGCGACCTGGTCAATTCCGCGACAGCAGTGCCTGCGGCGGGAACTATCGCTTCGGTTGATAACGGCTCCGCTTCACCGAAAAAGGCGGTAACACCTGCAACGGCAGCCGCTGGAGCTCCTCCGCAGGAGACTAGACCAGTCACTGTCGCGTCCGATCCCTCTGCAAAGGCGATCACCGGTCCCGCGAGAAAGATCGTCGAGAACATGGAGCAGAGCCTCACAGTTCCGACGGCGACGAGCTTTCGCAACATTCCGGTAAAGGTGCTCGAGGAGAATCGGCGGATACTGAATGACCACCGTTCGGCTCAGGGCCATGGAAAGATATCGTTCACCCATCTTATCGCCTGGGCGATAGTTGAGTCCGTCAAGGCGTACCCGCATCTGAATCACGGTTTCGCCGATATCGACGGCAAGCCCTCACGCCTTGAGCACGCCGACGTGAATCTCGGCATTGCGATCGATGTCGAGAAGAAGGACGGGTCACGCAGCCTCCTCGTGCCGAATATCAAAGGCGCGGAGAAGATGAGCTTTCGCGAGTTCCTCGACCGCTACAACGATCAAGTGAAGCGGGCTCGCGAGGGCAAGCTCGAGATCTCTGACTTTCAGGGAACGACGATCTCGCTCACTAATCCCGGGACCATCGGAACCGCGGCCTCAAACCCGCGCTTGATGTCAGGCCAGAGCGCCATCATCGCGACGGGAGCGATCGAGTTCCCTGCCGAGTACCAGGGCATGAGTACCGCCGCACTCTCCCAGCTCGGCATTTCCAAGACCATCACGCTCACTTCGACGTACGACCATCGCGTCATACAGGGTGCCGAGAGCGGAATGTTCCTCGCTCGCATAAGCGAATTGCTGATGGGGCAGCATGGTTTTTACGACCGCATCTTTGCGGACCTGGAGCTCCATTATCCGCCGCTCCGTTGGGCACAAGATAAGAACCCGGCCCTCTTTGGCAGCCAGGACGATCAGGTAGAGAAGCAGGCCAGCGTCCTGCAGCTGATCAACGCATACCGCGTCCGGGGCCATCTTCTTGCCGATATCGATCCGCTCAACATGCTCACGCATTATCAGGCGGAGCTCGATCTTGAAAACTTCGGCCTCACGATATGGGACCTCGATCGCGAGTTCATCACGGGAGGCCTGCATGGCGAAAAGACGGCCACTCTTCGCCGGATCCTCGATATTCTACGCCGTGCCTACTGCGGCAAGGTCGGTATCGAGTACCGCCACATAGCGGTTACGGAAGAAAAGGATTGGATCCGGGCTCAGGTCCGAGAGCACTTTGTCGACACAAAGCCGCTCACCGCCGCTACAAAGAAAGAGCTGCTCACAAAGCTGATCGAGGCGGAGCAATTCGAGCAATTCCTGCACAAGAAATATCTGGGCCAAAAGCGCTTTTCCCTGGAGGGATGCGAGACCGTCATTCCGATGCTCGACCAGCTCCTCGAGGGAGCATCTGCTCGCGGCGTCAACGAGATCTATCTTGGGATGGCTCACCGGGGCCGCCTCAACGTCTTGACGAACATCATTGGCGACCCGGAGACAGCCAACATGGCGGAGCGCATCTTTACCGTTTTTGAGGGCACATCTCATCCGCGGTTCCCTGCCGACGAGGGTGACGTCAAATATCACCAGGGAGCAGAGGGACTCCGCAAGACAAAAGCCGGAAAGGACCTGTCGATAAAGCTCGCCTCAAATCCGAGCCACTTAGAGGCTGTGAACCCCGTCGTCGAGGGTATGGCACGAGCTCGGCAGGACCAGTTGCGCAACGGCGACTCGATGTCGCGTGAGCAGGCGAATAGCTTAGTGATGCCCGTCCTGATCCATGGAGACGCGGCGTTCGCCGGCCAGGGCATCGTGATGGAGACGCTTCAGCTGGAAAAACTCCAGGGCTACCGCACCGGCGGCACGATCCACCTGGTTATCAACAATCAGGTCGGCTTTACGACCTCGCCGGAGCACAGCCGCTCCTCCGTGTATGCGACTGATGCGGGCCATATTACCCGAACACCCGTTTTCCACATTAACGGTGACGACCCTGAGTCCGCTTACCGCGTGATCCAGATCGCTCTTGATTACCGGACCAAGTTCTACAAGGACGTCGTTCTCGACCTGGTGGGCTTTCGCCGCCTTGGACACAACGAGGGAGATGAGCCGAGTTACACGCAGCCGGTGATGTATGCCCGCGTGAAGGCTCACCCGGGAACGCAGGAGCTCTATGCCCAGCAGCTCATTCGCGAGGGTGTGATCACGCAGGACGAGCACGCGGCGATGACGCAGAAGGTCAATGACAGGTTTGAAACGGTGCTCGCCGCCGCGAAAGAGATCGCTGCAGGTAAAAAGTCGCGTACCGAGGTGCCGCCCGCCCCGGCTGAGGATGATGGCTCGACGATCGTTCCGACCGGAGTTTCGCAGGACCTGCTGAAGCGAGTTGCGGACAAGATCACGCTCGTTCCAGAGACATTCCATATCAACTCGAAAATGGTGGGGCAGCTCGGCCGCCGTGCAAAGATGGCCGAGGGTGAGGTGCCGATGGACTGGGGGTTTGCGGAGGCCATGTCATTCGGCTCACTCGTCGTCGAGGGCATTCCGGTCCGCTTATCGGGCCAGGACTCCGGGCGAGGCACATTTTCGCAGCGTCACGCGTCGATGTACGACACCTTTACCGGCGACCGGTGGACGCCGCTGTCAGAACTCAAGAGCGAGGTGAACCCGGCGGCTCGGTTCTATGTTTTCGACAGTTTGTTGAGCGAATACGGTGTGCTCGGATTCGAGTACGGATATTCGATCGTTTCTAAGGACCAGCTGGTGGCCTGGGAGGCACAGTTCGGCGACTTCTCGAATGGTGCGCAGATCACGATCGATCAATACATCTCATCCAGTGAGGACAAATGGCAGCAGCGCTCACCTCTCGTCATGCTGTTGCCGCACGGCTACGAGGGCCAGGGTCCCGAGCATTCGTCAGCACGTCTGGAACGCTATCTCCAACTCTGTGCTGAGAATAATATGCAGGTTTGCTATCCCTCGACACCGGCGCAGTACTTTCATCTGCTGCGCAGGCAGGTAAAGCAGGACATCGTGCGGCCGCTGATCGTGATGACCCCGAAGAGCCTGCTACGTCTGCCTGCCGCCTCCTCGACCATCGACGAACTTACGGCCGGCGGCTTTGCACCCGTGATCGACGATCCCCGCGTAACCGATAGGGCCGCCGTTCGCCGCGTAGTGATCTGCAGCGGTAAGGTCTATTACGATCTCGATGCCGCTCGTGAAAAGGAGCATAAGGGCGATGTCGCCGTTGTCCGTCTGGAGCAGTTCTACCCTTTCCCGAGGACGCTCCTCGCTGAGATCATCGGTTCGTACTCGAAGGCAACGGAATTCGTCTGGACGCAGGAAGAGCCTCAAAACATGGGAGGCTGGAGCTTCGTCGGACCGCGCCTCGAGGAGCTTCTGCCCGACGGCAGGCGTGTTCGCTACATCGGCCGGGCGGCCTCAGCGTCACCGGCTACGGGATCGTACACGATCCATAATCTCGAGCAAGAACAGATCGTTTCGGGCTCTCTCAAGATCGACACTGACGAGACATCCGCGGCGAGCGAACCCACCGTCTCTGAGAAGATTGCTCCAGCCAGTTCGTAAGGGGCTCAACTATGTAGGGCACAGGTTCATGGAGAGTTATTACTCTTTGAACCTGTATCTCTCAGGCAGTTATTCTTTTCGCTCGACTCCAAATTACATCTAATGTAATCTGGTACATCCCCGCGGCTCACGCGGCGGTCTATGAGCAAAGGACAAGGCCTATTTTACGCCGCGGCGCTCGCCTCCGCTGTGTTCGTCTCCCTGGCGTGCCAGCCGAACGTCGCACGTTCCGAGCAGCCCGCGAACAACGCTCCGATCGTAATTCCGACACCCAGGAATGCTGAGCCGGTAACCATCATGGCAGTTGGTGACATCATGATGGGCTCGCCTTTTCCAAATGACTCTCGTATGCCGCCCAACGACGGCAAAGATCTTTTTGCTCCATTCAAAGCCATTCTCGAGAGCGGAGATATTACATTCGGCAACCTTGAGGGGCCGATGACTGACGGGGGCATCTCCGCCAAATGCGGGACCGGACGAGCGAATTGCTTCGCCTTTAGAATGCCCACGCGTTACGGCCAGCATCTGAAGGACGCCGGATTCGATGTGATGGGGGTCGCCAACAATCACGCAGGCGACTTTGGCGAGGAAGGCCGCCTTAGCACCCTTAAAACTCTCGACAGTCTTGGGATCAAGCACGCCGGGACTCTGACCACACCCGGGACGACCGCTTTTCTTGAGGCTAGGGGCAAGCTTATTGCCGTGATCGGATTCGGTCACAACAACGGAATGCCGAGCATCAACGATCTTCAGGGTGCCCGTCAATTGGTCCTCGATGCGAAGAAGAGGGCGGACCTGGTGATCGTCTCATTCCACGGCGGTGCGGAGGGCACGGACCATCAGCACGTAAAGAATGGCTTCGACATCTTCCTCGGCGAGAACCGAGGGAACCTGCCTGCATTCACCCATGCCGTCATCGATGCGGGTGCTGACCTTGTCTTGGGCCACGGCCCGCACGTGATGCGCGGGATGGAGATCTACAAAGGCCGCTTGATCGAATATTCGCTCGGGAATTTTTGTACTTACGGTTGGTTTCAGCTGGCCGGCGAGACAGCACTGAC
>Ga0070658_10001794_pt1 | contig 18049 bp, 9 predicted proteins | sample KBSC13metaG_FD_64664 | JGI IMG/M metagenome (GOLD analysis project Ga0070658, IMG submission 64664) | Corn rhizosphere microbial communities from Kellogg Biological Station, Michigan, USA - KBS C1-3 metaG | ecosystem: Host-associated > Plants > Roots > Rhizosphere > Soil ...
TCCGATTGCCACTACGGCCGCGAAAACAATGCCGCGATCAACCGCCGCGTGATCGACGAAATGAACGCGCTGCCTGGCACTCCGCTTCCCGCGTCGATGGGCGGCGGATTCGTCCGCACGCCGCGGGGCGTCGTGCTCAACGGCGATCTGCTCGACGAAGGCTTCAACAAGGAAACGGCGCCGGCAAACTGGGCGGAGTTTTGCCGGGACTACGGGCTGACCGGCAACGATGGTCGGCTTTGCTTCCCCGTTTACGAAGGCTTCGGCAATCACGACGGCGGACCGGCGAAGAGTTTCGTGCGCGCGGGAATCAAGGAGCGCAACCCAAAGCGCGTGGGCTTGAAATCCATCTCGGAAAATGGGTTGCACTACTCGTGGGACTGGGATCAGCTCCACCTCGTGAACCTGAACCTCTTCGGAGGCTCGGGACCCGCTGATGTGAAGGGCGTGAATGCGGCAGAGCACGATCCCGAGCAGTCGCTCGAATTCCTGAAATACGACCTGGCACAGAACGTCGGCGCGAGCGGGCACCCCGTGATCACCTTCCAGCATTTCGCATGGCTCGGCGGCATGTCCGACTGGTGGCAGGCCGAGGCGAAGGAGCGGTTCTACGAGGTCATCGAGCCCTACAAAATCGCGTGCCTGATCAATGGCCATTCCCACGGCGCAGACTTCGTCCCGTGGCACGATTTGCTCACTGTCCACGACGGCTCGACGGCGCGGGGCGAGAGCGACACCGGCGATTTCCTCGTCGTCCGCGTGACGGAAAAGGAAGTGCTCATCATCCAGCGGAAACTCGGCGGCTGGGGCAATTTCAGGCGCAAGCCGTTCGCCGCGCCCGCGAGTGCCACACCTTAACTGGGATTCTTTTTTTCCACCCTCCTCGCACAACGCTCGGACAAAAGATGGGCGCCATCGGCACGTCGACCGCCATGAAATGAAATCAACACGTTATCCAACCCCGCACCTCGCCGTTCTGATCCTCGTAGCAATCGCCGCACGCGTGTACGCACAGACTGTCCTCGTGCAGCCCTACATCCAGCCCGGCGACGTGCCTAATTCGATGACCGTCATCTGGCTGACCGACCAGACGCCGGGTGATTTCACCGTGGAATATGGTCCGAAGAATTTCCCGGTGCGCGGTTCGAAGCCGGAGCGCGTTGCGCTTGATTTCGGCATCGCGAAAGGGAAAGACGCAGCGCCGGCCAACGATGAACCAAAGGAACAGGATGTCGCTGTTCCTGAACGGGAACAGCATTATTTCAGATACAGCGCGACGCTCCCCGGACTGCCCGCTGACAACGTCGTCGATTATTCGGTGAAGCTCGCAGGGGAAGTCGTGCGCCATGCCAGTTTCGAGACAAGAGCCTCCGCGACGAAGCCGATCCGTTTTGTGATGGTCGGAGACCTCGCCAACGGCAAGGAGCAGCAGAATGCCGTCGCATTCGAGATCAGCCGCGTGCAACCGCAGTTTCTCGTGATGCTTGGAGACATCGTGTATCCGACTGGCCGCGTCAGCCAATACATGCACCACTTTTGGCGCACCTATAATCAGCCGCAGACCGCGAGCACGGCAACAGGCGCCCCGCTGATGGCGTCGGTGCCGTTTTACGCCGCATTGGGCAACCACGATGTGGACCTGCACAAACTCGCCGATTTTCCCGATGCGCTTGGCGCATATTACTTTTTCCGCGCGATGATCAACGGGCCCGGCGAAGGGCCTTGGAATACACCGATCGGCAAAGGTCCCGAGGCGACGGCCTTTCGCGCGGCGGTCGGTGCGAGCTTTCCCGCGCTCGGCGCCTATTCATTCGACAACGGTCCCGGGCACTTCGTCGTGCTCGACAACAGCGGCTACGCGAATCTCGAATCGCCGGCTGTGCGCGAGTGGATCGAGCGGGACCTGCGGGGCAGCAAGGCGCGATGGAAATTCGTCTGCTACCACGCACCGATGTTTCACAGTGCTCGCGAGCATTATAGTGAACAGAAAATGCGGCTGCTCGCGCCACTGCTCGAAAGCTGCGGCGTCGACATTGCCTTTGCCGGCCACGTCCACAACTACCAGCGTAGCGTCCCGATGCGCTTCACGCCAAACCCGCCCAAGCGGCTGCCGAACGGCCTCGTGAACGGAGAATTCAAACTCGACACAAAATTCGACGGCGTGACGCATACGCAGCCTGATGGAGTCATTCACATCGTAAGCGGAGGAGGAGGAGGCACGCTCTACAAAGGCGACCTCAATAAAAACTCGGAATATTTCAAGGCCCAGCCGCCCGGAAATTGGGCGCCCTACACGGCAAAGTTTGTCGCCGACCGGCATTCATTCACCGTCATTGATCTGACGACCGACCGACTGGCACTTCGCGCGCTCGATGCGTCCGGCAACGAAATTGACCGAATCGAAATTACCAAATGACGAGGTTCCAATCTCAAGTGATGAATCTGGATTGGCGCCTTGGACAGACCGCTATCTCGCGCTTCATGCCATCTTCCTGTTCACCCACAGTCGCTCCATTCCTCGTCATTGCCATTCTGATGGCTGCCGCATCAGCGGGTGTGGCGGAGGTTCTCGACAAGCAGAAGGCGCTCGATGCGCAGACGTTTTGGGATAATCGCGACTGGGATTGGTACAAGTCGAACATCCCCTTTTTTGAGTGTCCAGATGCGGAGATCGTCACGACCTACTATTACCGGTGGGAGTTGATCACCAGGCATCTCACCTACGGCTCGCCGAATAGCGGCTACAGCTTCACGGAGTTTATTGATCGCCCTTTTTGGAGCGGCGCGTATGGGGCGATCAGTTGTCCCGCCGGTCATCAGCTGTATGAACTCCGCTGGTTAAACGATGCACGCTATGTCCGCGACTACTCGCGCTACTGGTTCCGCACGCCCGGGGCGCAGCCGCGCAACTACGGCTGCTGGCTGACCGACGGAGTGTGGGCGGCGCACGAGGTGCATCCGGACAATGCATTCATCGAGGATCTGCTCCCTGGCTTGATCGAAAATTACGAGGGCTGGGCGAGACGGCAGTTCGTTCCCGAGGTCGGGCTCTTCTGGCAGAACGGCCACGACGACGGGATGGAGTTTAACATCAACAGCCGCCAGACAAAAGACATCCTGCGCGGCGCGAACGGGTACCGGCCCGGGTTCAATGCGTATATGTTTGCCGATGCACTCGCCATTTCCAAGGTCGCACGCCTCGCGGGCGATGACGCGATCGCGACAATATATGAGGCGAAAGCCGCGTCGCTGAAGGCGCATGTGCAAAAGCTGCTGTGGGATCCGAAGCGCGATTTTTTCTTCCCGATGTCCATGCGCGAAGAGACGGACAACGAGGGCAATATCGTAAAGGAGCACACGCTCACCTACCAATCCGGCAAGTTTGCCGGCGACATGCACGGGCGAGAGGAACACGGCTACATTCCGTGGCAATTCAACCTGCCGGACCCCGGCTACGAAGGGGCGTGGAAATTCCTCATGGACCGTGACTATTTCTTTGCAGACTACGGTCCCTCAACGGTGGAGCGGCATGACCCGCTGTTCGTCCTGAAGAACTCGTGCTGCTGGTGGAGCGGCCAGTCATGGCCTTACTCGACGGCACAAACACTCAAGGCGTTCGCCAACCTCCTCCAGAACTACAAACAAGACATTGTCACGCGCGCAGATTACCTGAAGCAGCTCCACATCTTCGCGATTTCTCATCGCAAAAATGGCGTGCCTTACCTCGCCGAGGCGCTTCATCCGGACACCGGGTCCTTTGAAGGTCACGACGGTTACAATCACAGCGAGCACTACTTCCACAGCAGCTTCAATGACCTCATCATCACCGGCCTTGTCGGGCTAAAGACTCGCGGTGACGACTTGCTGGAAATCGATCCGCTCGCGCCGGCGGAATGGCCCTGGTTCGCGCTCGATGATGTCCCATACCGCGGACATCGCCTAAGCATCCTGTGGGACAAGGACGGCTCCCGCTACAAGCGCGGTGCGGGACTGCGCGTGCTTTCGGATGGAAAAGAGATCGCATCGCAGCCCGAGCTCGCAGAACTCACCACGATACTTCCCTTGGGGAATGTCCGCCTCGCTGGAAAAACTGTCCCGATCAACTACGCGGTGAACAACGACGGCGACTACTACCCGCGTTTCAGTGCGACCTTTACAGACCCGAAATCCCCGCTCAGCAAGGTCAACGACGGCAACTACTCGTATGCGCAACATCCGCCGAACCGCTGGAGCACGGCCGGGTCCCCGAATGCAGCGGATTCACTGACCGTGGACTTCGGAGCGGAGCGCGCAATCGATACGCTCAAGCTTTACTTCCTCGACGACGGCACAACGGTCGTCGCGCCGGCAGGCTACGAGGTTGAATTCTGGACCGGCAGCGCATGGGCACCGATATCCGGGCAAGTCCGCACACCCGCCGAGCCGGCGGGCCATCGACCAAACATGATCAAGTTTCCTGTGCTCAAAACCGCGAGGCTGCGCACGACGTTCACCCATGGAAAAAGCGGGCAGACGGGACTGACGGAGTTCGAAGCGTGGGGCGAAGGAACTCTTCCGTACATCCCCGCACCGCCGGCCGCCGGGAACCTCGCCCTCAACCTCGCCGGCAAGGATTTTCCGAAAGCCAGCGCATCTTTTCATGACGTCTTCGGCGGCCTGCCGGAGAAGGCATTTGACGGAAAATCCATCTTCCTGCCAACACCGATGAACCGATGGACTTCGTACGGATCGCCAAACGAGACCGACTGGCTCGAGGTGGACTTCGGCAGTCCGAAGGAAGTGAGCCGGGTGGACCTCCACATCTACGACGATCGCGGCGGGGTCCAGGCACCTGCGAGCTACAACGTGCAATACTGGGCGGATGCAGCCTGGCACGACGCGCCCAGTCAGGTTGCCTCCCCGCCGATACCCGTGGGTGGCACGGTCAACACGGTGAAGTTTACGCAAGTCACGACACGGAAAGTCCGGGTCGTCTTCACGCACAAAGGCAAAGCCCGCAGCGGTGTCACGGAGATGGAAGTCTGGAAGGAATGAAATGTCTTTGGATACTGGCGCGGCAGCCTGCCCTGCCGGTTGCTACTTATCGTCAGATCGTCGAGCACTGCCAAAAGTTGGGTTTCCCTGTGGAAAACCTGATTGTGGAGACGCCTCAGGAACACTGAGGCTTCAGGCCGACGTGACGCGATGGCTCGGGTTGCGGAACGTCCTCGAATTTCGTCACCGTTGATCGTCTGGCGCATGACCTTCAGCGCCGCCCAGTTCGACGATCGCGCACGTCAGGCGGACCGCACAGAACGCGCCCGCTGCCATCGGCTGCAACCGGTACGTTTCGCCTTCGGATGAAAAAGCAAAAATAATTGTCTGAATGTCGCCGTCTCGCGCGGTTTCAGTAGCGCGCAATCGGCATGAAAGCCCGCCACTGAAAAGCTGAAATCAAATGAGACTTGCCTTCCCATTCCTCACCGCCCTGCTGGTGACGTCGCTGGAGGCGCTGCACGCCGCCGAGAACCCCGCCACGGCGGGCAAGCCCAACATCGTCTTTGTCCTGTTCGATGACATGGGCTACGGCCAGCCGCAGTGCTACAATCAGCAGTCCGCGCTGCGCACGCCGAACCTCGACAGGTTTGCGACGGAAGGCGCGAGGTTTACGGACGCACATACCGCCGCTGCCGTTTGCACGCCGACGCGCTACGGCGTGCTCACGGGTCGCTACCCTTCACGCATCGGGCAGTTCGGTGTGCTCACCACATTTTCGAAGCCGATCATTCCGCCGCGCCGCGCGACCGTAGCATCGCTGCTCAAGGCGCAGGGCTACACGACCGCTTGCATCGGCAAGTGGCACCTCGGCATGGATTGGGTGGATGGGAAGCCGGGCAGCGAAAAAGAGGTTCCCATCGGCGCGAAGATGACCGGCGGCCCGAATACTCTCGGGTTTGATTACTTCTATGGCTTCACGCATGCGCGGAACATCGGCACCATCATCGAGCAGGATCACGTCGTCGCCCATGTGCAGCCGGTCGAGAACCAGCCGCTCATGGTCAAGAAAGCGGTGGAGTGGCTCGATCAGCGGAAGGCAGGCGAACCGTTCTTCCTCTACTACCCGCTCGGCATCCCTCACGAACCGATCGTGCCGTCGGAGGAGTTTGCCGGGAAGAGTGGGGCCAGGGATCTGGTGAAGCAGGATCCAAAGTATGGCGACTGGCTTTACGAAGGCGATGCGCTGTTCGGGAAGATCCTCGAAGCTCTGGAGCGCAATCATTTGGCCGAGAACACGCTCATCATTGCCACCAGCGACAACGGCGCCGAACACCGCGCCTACGAACCGCTGCGCGAATCGAAGCGCAGCATCTATGAAGGCGGGCATCGTGTGCCGTTCATCGTGCGCTGGCCCGGCAACGTGAAGCCCGGCTCGGTGAACGATCACACCATCTGCCTCAACGACCTCATGGCGACCGCCGCTGAAATAGCGGGCGCGAAGATTCCCGACAATGCCGGCGAGGACAGCGTGAGTTTGATCCCGGAGTTGCTCGGCACCACGAAGACCGGCACTCGCGAAGCCACCGTTCACCAGTCCGCTGCCGGCGATCTCGCGATCCGGCAGGGCCCATGGAAATTGATCTTCCTCAAGGACGGCAAACACGAACTCTACAATCTTCAAACCGACCTGAGCGAAACGAAGGATGTGTTGGCTGCGAACGCGGAGGTCGCCGGGAAAATGACGGCGCTCATGCAGGGCTACATCGCCAACGGCCGCAGCACCGTGGGTGCAGCACAGAAGAACGACTTCGACCTCTCGATCACGGGCGGCGAGAGCAAGGGCAACCGGAAGAACAAGGGCCAAAAGGCGGAGGCGGCCGGAAAATCCGAGGCCGAACGCGTGAGAGAGATGGCCCTGGCGGCTGACGCGAGTTTTGACTGAACGCTACCCAACAAAAAGCAACGAGCAAAACACGATCTCCGCTTCGGATGGCATGTGCGCTCTTGACCTTGGATCATTCGCCGCTGAATCGACACGGCCCAGGATCGTCGTCATCATCACCAATCACCAACCGACCCCTTTGTGAAACGAATCATCACACTTTTTCTCCTCTGCGTATCGGCTTCTCTCCATGAGGCTCATGCCGCCCCGCCGTCCAAGCCCAACATCATCCTCGTGATGCCCGACGATGTCGGCTACGGCGACTACACCTGCCTTGGCAATCCCATCATGCGGACGCCGGTGGTGGATGCCTTCAAAAAGCAGAGCCTGCTCTTCACGCAATTTCATGTGAGCCCGACGTGTTCGCCTTGCCGTTCGGCGCTGATGAGCGGGCGGCATGAGTTCAAGAACGGCGTCACGCACACAATCCTCGAGCGCGAGCGGATGAGCCTGAATACTTTCACCCTGCCGCAAATGCTGAAGACGGTCGGATACACGACCGGAATTTTTGGCAAATGGCACCTGGGCGACGAGGAAGCGTATCGACCGGAGAGCCGTGGCTTCGATGAGGTGTATATCCACGGTGGCGGCGGCATCGGGCAAACCTATCCCGGCTCCTGCGGCGACGCGCCCGGCAACAGGAACATCAATCCCGCGCTCTGGCACAATGGGAAATGGGAGAAGACCACGGGCTATTGCACCGATTTGTTTTTTGCGCAGGCGATCAAGTGGATGGATGCGAAGCGCCAGGCGACGCAGCCGTTCTTCGCCTACATCCCGCTGAACGCCGCGCACGGTCCGCACGTTGTGCCGGAGGAATACTACAAGCAGTACCTCGGCAAGCCGGATGTGACCGAGGACACCGCTAAGTTTTTCGGCATGCTGGAGAACATCGACACCAATTTCGGAACGCTGCTCGGGAAGCTCAAGGAGTGGGGCATCGAGGACAACACGCTGGTCATCTTTATCGGTACGGACAATGGCGGCACGTCGGGCGTGAAGATTTTCAACGCCGGGATGAAGGGCGGCAAAGGCACGCCCTATCAGGGCGGCACGCGCGCACCGTGTTTCTTCCGCTGGCCGGGCGGTGGCATCCAGGGCGGCGAGGAATGCGATGCCCTGAGCGCACACCTCGACATCTATCCGACGCTCGCCGAAATCACCGGTGCGAGCCTCGCCGACGACGTGAAGAAACAGGTCGAAGGCCGCAGCCTGCTGCCATTGCTGAGGAATCCCAAGGCAGAGTGGGCGGATCGCACGCTCGTCCATCACGTCGGTCGGTGGGGGTACGGCAAGGCGGCTGATTCAAAATACACCAAGTGCGCGATCCAGAACTCGCGCTTTACACTCGTGAACAACGTCGAGCTTTATGACCTCAAGGCCGACCCAGGCGAAAAGCAGAACGTCATCGCCGAGCACCCCGATGTGGTCGCGACACTCCGCGCGGCCTATGACCAATGGTGGGCCGATGTGCAGCCGATGCTCGTGAACGAAGCCGTCAACAGCGCGCCCAAAATCAATCCCATGAAGGCACTCTACTGGAAGCAATTCGGCGGCGGCCCGGACGAGACGATGCTCAGGAAAATGGATCCCACGAAGGGTGCCAGTGGTGAAGAAGAGGCGACGCCCAATCGTCAGGAGCAGCGGAATAAACGCCGCGAGGGAGCGGCCAAGCCAGAAACCGAATAATCAAAGCACTTCGCCCATGAGCGCCACGATCCGATTCCTCGCCACTTTGGTCCTCAGCATCGCCCTCGTTGCGCCGACACTCCACGCCTCCGAACCATCCAAGCCCAATATCGTCTATATCCTCTGCGACGATCTCGGTTACGGCGATGTGCATTGTCTCGGCGGCGAGCGGAGCAAGATTGCCACGCCGAACATCGATCGGCTCGCGGCGGCGGGCATGACCTTCACCGAGGCGCACAGCAGTTCGGCGGTTTGCACGCCGACACGCTACGGCATCCTCACCGGCCGCTACAACTGGCGCTCGCATCTGCAGAAGGGCGTGCTGAATGGCTACAGCGAACCGCTGATCGCCGCCGACCGGCTCACGGTGCCAGCCTTCCTCAAGCAGCACGGCTACGCGACGGCCTGCATCGGCAAGTGGCACCTCGGCATGGATATTTCCCAGAAGGATCCGTCGGCGCCGGTTGGCGATGGTCCGACGACGCGCGGCTTCGATTATTACTTCGGCATCAGCGCGTCGCTGGACATGCCGCCGTTTTCATTGATTGAGAACAATCGATTCACGGAAGCGCCCACGGTTGAAAAGAAGTGGGGACGCAAAGGCGCGGCTGCCCCGGGTTTCGAGGCGGTGGATGTCTTGCCGACACTCACGCGCAAGGCGGTCGAGCACATCGGCGCGCAAGCCAAGGAGGGCAGGCCGTTCTTTCTCTATCTGCCGCTGAATTCCCCTCACACGCCGATTGTGCCGACCACGGAGTGGCAGGGCAAAAGCGGGCTCGGTGCATACGGTGATTTCGTGATGGAGACCGACTCGGCGGTCGGGGAGGTGATCGCGGCGTTGGAGAAAAACGGCATCGCGGGCAACACGTTGGTCATCCTGACCAGCGACAACGGCTGCTCGCCAGCCGCCGGTATTCCGGCCTTGGAGAGGCAAGGCCATTTTCCCAGCGAACTCCGCCGCGGACACAAGGCCGACATTTTCGACGGCGGTCACCGGATTCCCTTCATCGCGCGCTGGCCGGACAAAATCAAGCCCGGCACGCGGAGCGACCAGCTCATCTGTCTCACCGACCTGATGGCGACTTGTGCCGAGATCGTCGGCGGGAAGCTGCCGGACAATGCAGGCGAAGACAGCGTCAGCATCCTGCCTGCGCTGCTGGGAACGGCGGAGCAGCCGTTGCAAGAGGCCGTAGTCCATCACTCCATCAACGGCTCTTTCGCTATCCGACAAGGCCAGTGGAAGCTCGAACTCTGCGCCAGCTCCGGCGGCTGGAGCGACCCAAAGCCGCGCAGCAAGGAGGCGAAGCAACTTCCGCCGGTCCAGCTCTACGACATGGCCAAGGAGGCCGGCGAACGCACCAACGAATACAAAGCGCATCCGGAAATCGTGGCGCAGCTCACCGCCTTGCTAAAGAAATACATCGCCGACGGCCGCAGCACACCCGGATCACCGCAGAAAAATGACGTTGCCATCCAGCTCTTGAAGGAAGGCCAGCCCGACGACGAAGCGCTGCGCAAGGACGGGGACTGAGCCCCTGTCGCTGGGCGGACATGGATTGCTCGCAAAACAGAATCTCTACAAGTTTGGCGGCATGTATGTGCCGTCCCTCGCTCCGATACGGATAGCCGGCGAATCCCAGAGCGGCCAGGGGTTTAGCGAGCGAGCATTTCCGCCATCTTCTCGCCCATGGCCTTGCCGTTGCGCGGAATCCCGGTCCATTCCGACGGTCACATCCGCACGCACACCAGGGACGATTGGCTATTTATTGGTCTTCAACAGTTCGACCATCGCCTCGCCCATGGCGAGCCCGACATCCATGTAAACCTTGGCGCTACCGCCGTAATGGCCGTTTCCACTACCGCCACGAGCCATCGGATTGGTATAGACCGTGGCTACGTTGCCCTTGAACTCCGGGTACTTGCCGCTCTTGCCGTCAACGGCGAGGTGGGCGTCGAGGATTTTTCCCGTATTGTCCGTCATGCCCTTGGTGGCTTCGCCTAACGTGGCCAGCACGAACTTGGCATTGGGGGCATTGAATTCCTTGCGCAGCGCCTTGATCAGGTTGACGAGGTTCTCCTCATAGTGGGCGGAATGCCCTTCGTCTCCGGCGTCCTTTTCACCCTGCCACCAGAAGAAACCGGCGATTTCGTATTTCGTCGCACCGGGGAAATATTTGTCGAGTTCGGACAAGACCTTCTTGGCGTTGGCAATGTCGTCGTCCCACTGCTTGCCGGCATACCATTCGATTTTCTGCGGCTCCGTTCCCTTTTCCCACTTCATCGGGGATTCCTTGTAACCGGCATAGGTATAGGTCACTTCCTTGCCGGACTTGTCCTTACCCTTGAAGTCATACCCCTTCGTAGCCGGGGGAAGGAGATCCCAGCCAAGGCTGCGGTTGCCAATACAGCTCTTGAGAAGCATGACGGGCTCAGTCAGGGTGTTGCCAAGCTGGTGGCCGATGCCGTATTCCGCACCCATCTTGTCTCCCTTGACCGTCAACCATTCGTTGTGTGGGACCTGCATGCCGCCGCCCCTGCCAACCATGACCTGGACGTTCCGCACGTCTTTTCTTTCGCTCCAGTTGCCCGCGTCATCCACCAGGAACGGATAGAGTTTTTCGGTTTTGACCGCTTGTTCCAGCGTTTCCCCCTTGTTACCGGTGACGTGGCCCATGCCGAACATGTTGGACTGGCCCATCATGATGAAGACCTTGACGGGCTTGGACATGTCGGCGGGTTTGCCGTCCGGCTTGGGAAGGTTTTGTCCCGGAATCGCCTCATGATTTTCCTGCGCGGAAGCGGCGATCATGCTGGCACTGATGGTGGCCAGCAGGAGGGTGAAAGTCTTGATTTTGTTGAATTTCATATCGGAAGGTAATCGGTTTTGCAGCCGGACTCGAAAGTGAGTTCTACTTGGCCGGCTTGAGCGTAAATTCCTTGGTCGTTACCCCGCGACTCCCTTCCGGAAGCTCGAAATTTAAGGTGTTCTGGCCTTTGACGAGGGTGATTGCGACCGGTTGGGTCTGCTGCCACAGACCGATGGTGTAAGGGACAGGAACAACGACCGGCTGCCTGGAATCGTTCGCCGTGAACAGGAATTTCTGGCCCTCTTGTAACGTCGCCACCCGCGCCGTCAGCACATACTTGCCAGCTTGCGGCGCATCGAATGAGTACTGGGTCTTGAAACCACCACTGCAATAAATTTGCAGACCGCCGGAGAAGCTCTTCATGGTCACCGAAGACCCCGTTGGCTTGCCGTGGGCCACCGCCGGGATGTCAATCACCCCAGCTTGGATGGAGACTCTTTTGTCGGCTTCCGTCACCGTCGCTTGCTCGACCTTCTCCTTCACCTTCGATTCATTCGCTTCGGCCAGGTCCTGGCCGAGCGGGCCTAACTCAACTGCCTCGGACGCGAGGGTAGCTGCCACGTAATGGGCCGCGCTACTCCAAAAGCCGCCGGCAATTTGTTTGCGGTCATTGTAAGCCGGTTCGCCGAGCACGCGACTGGCCCATTGTGCCCGCAACACCTTCAAGTATTCCTGCGCATGAGCCCGGGCCTGGGTTTCGAGCAGGAAGTCCGACCCGCTACGCGGTGCACCATCCTTGTCCCACCAACTGGCCTGAAAACCAGCTCCGAGATTGATCACCCAGCCATTCGGGGTCCAATGACTCAACGCCGCATGCTTGTACTGAGTCACGCCCCAGACCGGGATCCCGAAACTGCGCAGCACAAACCGGCCAAAAAACGCACGCCGGCCGCACACCCCGCCATTTTTGGGGATGTTCTGATACTCGTTCAGCGAAGGGAGATCGTTCCCAACGTCCTGTGACCCGTAGCGGACGTCTGTCCTGACGGCGGCGGAATAGCGCCAGCCATAATTCGGATTCGAGACATGGTCAGGCCGGTAGGTCCGGAGCATCTCGCGCCCCCAGGCCAGAATCTGATCCGGCGCGTCGCAGTCCACGACCGACCGGTATTCCCACGCCGAAAAATCCTTGAATGCCGGATCCAACTCGCCATCAAGGTATGCCTTTTCGTAATGCAGGTAACGCTTGACCGGGTCCACGGTGGCCGGCGCATCCTTCTGGTCGCTGGCGTTGGACTGCTTGATCGGCACTGCATGTTCCAGGCTGGTGGCGAGTGCCAGTCGCTGAAAGACGCCTTCACGAGCCTTCGGGCTGGCCTGCTGAATCGCCGCGTAAATCTCCATCGCCCGGCCGTACTTACCGGCGCTGGCTCCCCCGGCGATGAGCATTTCCTTCATCAGCTTGTCATCGGCCAGCAGCTTCTCCACCAGGGATTCCTGGTTCTTGTCCTTCTGCGCAAACTCCGCGAGTCCCTTCGGTGTGGCCTCGGCAATTACAGCGGCCTTGACGAGCTTCACGTCCAGCCTGTCGCTCGACAAGAATGGCTCTACGTCGGCCAGGATAGCCTTGGCGGCGGCGATTTCGTTGGCGCGCGCCTTGGTCAATTGCTCCTGAGCCGACTGATTCGCCTGCCCGGCATTCGCCACGGCGGCTTTCGCTTTGTCCAGGGCGTCTTGTCGCTCCTTGAGCGCTTTGATTCCCGCCTCCTTGTCCGCCTGCCACTTGGCCAGATCTTTCTTCGCCGCTTCGCGTTGGGCGTCGGTGACCGCCTTCTTCAACGCCGCTTCCGCCTCTGCAATCCCCTTTTCCGCCCCCCCGATCCACTTGCCCTTCGCGTGAGCTACCAAAGCTTCGCCCTCTTTCACCTTGGCCATGGGTTCCTGCGTGGAAGTCGCGTCAGCTTCCGCCTTTTTGAGCGCTTCCCGGGCATTTTGGAGAGCAGACTTCTTCTGCTCAGCCACAGGGGGCAAGGCTTTCGCAATCTCCCCCTGTAGGGCAGTAAGTGTTGCGGCATACCTCGCCTCCAACTGCTTGCCCGTCTCGGTGAGTGGAATTGCAGCCTCAGGTTTCCCTGCCGCCAGCAGGTTGGGGCCTGTCATCAACATCGTCACGGCGGCAAAGGTGGACGCGATTCGGTAGCGGTGATTGCTGGGAGGATTCTTGGACATCATTGTCGTGTTCGCATTTCAATTTTGGGGCAAGTAAACGCCGGCATTGAGAGTGTCAGCGTGGCGTGGGTGTATTTAACAACGCCTCTGCGAATGCCTTGCCCATCAGCGCGAAGGTCTTCGCGCAGCCGAGGTAGTGATAGCCCTGGTTCGACGCACCTCTTTTCCACAATGCTTCCTCCTGCGGCGAAATGAGCTTCGCTTCATACTGCTTCAAATACTCGCGCTTCTGCTCCTCGGTCATGTGTCCATCCGCGTTGGCATACAGTGGTGAGTGCGTGTCTGTCTATTTGCGAGGTTTGAAATCCTTCGAGTCCACGAGTGTGGGCGTGTCGGTGCTTGCGGTGATTTTGGCGATGGCACTGTCGAGGGCGGCCAGTTCCTCATTTGTCTTGCCCGCGCCTTTGGGGTCGAATGCGCCCCGCATCTGCTGCAACTGTGGCATCATGGCCTTCGCCTGCGCTCCGTAGCGGGTGAGGTATTCCACGCATTTCGGGAGACGCTTTCCCGCGCCCCATCGGGTCGGTTCCACGATGGAAACGCACAGCGCCATCCCCTCGCGGATGTGCAAGCGCGAGAGCAGGTCGAGCCCGGCGAGGCGTATTCCGTCGCCAAACATCTCGTCGCTCGGCGCAAGCTTGTCCACGGCCTTGATGATGGACGGAAGGACAGCCACCACGTCCTCATCCGTGAGCTTCCCATAGATACGCCCCAGCGATCCCCGCGTGACGGAGTCTTCGTTTGCGAGCATGGACTGGATCGCCGGGTAAAGGAGCTTGCGGTCAACACCATCGAGCGACTCGGCCAGAATGCTCTTCGGCTCGCGGCGTCCCGGGAAAGGGGAAAAGAGCGCCTCCGCGGCGGCGCGCTGCACCATGCGGCGCGGATCGCCGGGATTGGTCCGAAGAGTCATTGCCAGCAGGTCGCTCACGCTTTCCGTGCGCACTTTGGCACCGAGCATCGGGAGCGCTTCCGCAGCGAGACTTTCCAGCCATGGATCGGGGTCTTTGAGCGCGGCGCGCAACTGCGGCGCGGCGGCGTCCGCTTTTGGTCCAAGTGCTCCCAGGGCCTCACACGCTCCGTAACGCGCATCCGCGTTGGAGCTTGCGAGCAGCTTCATCAGTGCCGGAACAAATTCGCCCTGCCGCTTGCCAAGTTCGGCGGCAGAGCGTTTGCGCACGGTCGGCGACCAACTGGAAATCCCGGCCATCAGCTGCTCGTTGGTGCGTTTGCTGTAGCCGATGGGATCCTTGTCCCTGAAAGAATAGTCGCGGCCGGCCGCGATCACGTCGGCAACTTGAGCGGCGTTGAGCGCCGGGACGCAGAACGGTTTCCTGCCGGTGAGCCGCAGGCTTTTCAATGGCAGCCCGTAGGCGAGCAGATAGCCGCCAGAGCAGTCCCAGTTCGTGTATTTGCCGTGCTCTTCCTCGCCGACGGGCGAGCCCTGATAATTGAAAGCGCCGTCCCAACCGCGCGCGAGGTCGTAATACCAGGCCTGCTCCTTCATGTAGGCGCCAATGGCCATCGGGCCGCAGCGCGCGACCCCGGGCAGCGCCCAGAGGACGTTGAAGTAATTTCCCGTGTGGCCCTGCTCGCGCTCGTCGTAGGCAGCGGTGGCCATTTTGCTGAAAAATTCAGCGGCGCCCCGGTCGCCGATCAAATCATACAGCACCGCCGCGCTCGAGCACTTCCCATTGTCCTCGTGCCCAGGATAAGGCTGATGATCGCCGTAGGGCACGGCGCCTTTGTCGGCAAACCAGCGGAGGAAATTGACTCCCTTGTCGATCGCACGGTCAAGATCCGGATCCTTTACGCCGGCCTCGCGCGCGAGCGCCATTCCGATCATCAGGGTGATGCCGGGCTGGTTCATCGAGCCGTAGCCGTTCAAGTTGCCGTTGGGCATGGCAAACTTGTGCCCCCAAGTGCCAACCGCGCTCTGGCCGTGCGCAGCTTCCAGGGCGAGGCGCTTCAGCCCCGGCATCACCGACTGGTCGCCGGTGGCCATGGTGTATTCCGAGGCGAGCATCATCACGTAACCGTAATACCACGTCGCGAAACCATCCGCGGAAAAGTTCGCCGCCCATTCGGCCTCGCGCTTCACCAGCGGAAGCCACTCCTTGTTCCCGCTGGCGAGCAGGGCGAGCGCGTTCATCGAGCGCGGAATCGGGTTGAGTGCCTTCGTATAATTTTTTTCATCGCTCATCCGCGCCGCGAGCGATTTGCAGCCGAGTTCAAAGATGCGCTTCGACTTCGGGCATGCATAGGGCGCGGTTGCGCTGTAACTGCCGAGCACCTGCAGTTTCAGCTCCGCCGTGTCCGCCTTCCCGGCGCGCCAGCGCAACAGACGCAGTTTGCCGCCCCCGGTCTCGGACTCCGCCAGCGCGACCGCATTCGCAAACTGCACACGCGCATCGCCGGTGAAAGCCTTTCCTTCCACGCCGAGGATTGCGTCATCCTTCTGCAGCACTCCATCGGCAGGCGAACCCTTCGCCACATCCGTAATCAATATCTGCCGTGCGTCGTGCGAGTGTCCGTTTGCGGAGTAGATCCACCCGCGCGCACCCGTCGGCCCGAGCGTCCAGTCATGGCTCTCGTCCCGCTGTCCGCCCTTGGTGAAGTCCGGCGCGGACTCCAGCGGCTTGCCGCCCCTGGCCGCGAGCAAGTCTCCCGTGAAAGTAAAGGCAAGGCCGCAGAGCAGGGCCAGCGCCTTGGAGTTCCAGTCGGGATGTTTCAGGGCTCCGCGGGCCGCGGATGGACCATCCGGCACGCCGGAGGCTCGCAGGGATTTTGCGTCGGTGTTGTTCTTCATGGCTCTTTTGCGTTTCGTAGGGGAATGGGCAGTTGCCGGCGCCGTGCTCACGGGCGGCTTCGCCCGTTTTGCTTCGACTGCTCGAGGAGCGACTTGAGTTCCGTTGCGACCTCGGGATTTTTGAAATAGAGATTCGTCGTCTCGCCTGGATCCGCCACCATATCATAGAGTTGCCCCGGTGCCTCGGGCGCGGTGTCGGGAATGTAGTAACGTCTCAATTCCTCCGACTTCTCGTAGTTGTTCCCACCCGATCCCTTGTGGTCGATGTATTTCCACCTTCCCCGGCGTATCGAGAGAAAGCGCACACCGGCGGCAGCCTGGGTGAGCAGGTAGGGCCGCACGGTCTCTTCCGCGCTCCCCTCCAGAACCGGCCGCATGTTGAAGCTGTCCTCCGCCGCGTCGTGCGGCAAATCCGCGCCCGTGATCGCAGCCACCGTCGCCATCACATCGGTGAGGCACAAGGGCTGGTCGCTGGTGCTGCCCGCCTTTACGTGACCGGGCCAGCGCACGATGAAAGGCACGCGATGGCCGCCCTCCCAGGCATCCCTCTTCACCCCGCGCCATGGCCGTGCACCGTCGTGCCCATAGTCGGCGCGCATGTGGGCGACACTCGTTGTTTCCGGGCCGTTGTCGCTGCTGAGAATCACCACCGTGTCGTCCGCGATCCCGAGTTTCTCGAGGTCCTTCACCAACTCGCCGACCACATAATCAAACTCCCCGATGAAATCCCCGTGCGGCCCCGCCTGCGTTTTGCCGCGGAAATCTTTTCCAGCAAATGATGGCAGGTGCACCGCGTGCGACGCGTGATACAGGAAGAACGGCTGGCCCGGATTCTTCCGCACCTGCTCCGCCATGAACTCCCGGCTCTTTTGCAAAAAAACCATGTCCAGTTCCTCGATCGGGTAGCCTGGCGCGATGAATCCCGGACGGCAGTCATCCGCATACGGGTGCCTCGGAAGCGTGGACTTATCGATGGGACCTGTCGGCGGCACCGGGATGCGGTCGCCCTCGATGAACGCATACAGCCAGTCCGTACCCGGGCAGCACGCCGTGCCGAAAAAGCGGTCGAAGCCATGATCCAGCGGCCCGCCCTCGATGCGCCGCGAATAATCAATCCGCAGCACCTCCTCCTTGCCGCCCTTGTTAATCGGCTGGCCATCCTTGTCGCGGAAAGTCAGCCCGATGTGCCATTTTCCCACCGCCGCAGTCGCGTAACCCTGATTCCTGAGCATTCCCGGCAGCGTAAGCCGACCCGGCGCGATCAGCGACGGCCCGCCCACCCCCGTAAATACTGCCCCGCCGTTCGGCACCCGGAACGCCAGCTGCCCCGTTATGAGGCTGTAGCGCGAAGGCGTGCACACCGTCGTCGAGCTGTGGGCATCCGTAAACCGCATCCCCTCCGCGGCGAGACGGTCAACATTTGGCGTCGCCACTTTCGACTCGCTGTTGTAGCAGCGCACATCGCCATAGCCGAGGTCGTCGGCGAGAATAAGGACAATGTTGGGCCGCTGTTCCGCTCCGAAACCTCGACCGGAGGAAAGCGCAAGGCAGGCAAAGATGAGCAAGTGAAGTTTCATCGAGCTGATTTGCCTGAAA
>Ga0070658_10001795_pt1 | contig 18046 bp, 10 predicted proteins | sample KBSC13metaG_FD_64664 | JGI IMG/M metagenome (GOLD analysis project Ga0070658, IMG submission 64664) | Corn rhizosphere microbial communities from Kellogg Biological Station, Michigan, USA - KBS C1-3 metaG | ecosystem: Host-associated > Plants > Roots > Rhizosphere > Soil ...
TGTCGACCGGACGAAGGGGTCGAAGCCGACATCATCGCCACCATGACCGTTGTAGTAGCGGACGCAGGCGATCAAGGCGTTGCTGAGCTGTGCCTTCGCGCTATCGATCTCGGGCCGCGTGTACTGGGCGGGCACGTTATCGGCGAGTTTAGCGTACGACGTCCCAAGCTTCTGATTGCTCCAGTACGCGTTCGGCTGGTTGATTGACGGCAGCGACCAGGCATCCTTGACCGGCGGCAGAATGTTGATGTTGGGAAACTGCTCGTCGATCTGGGTCTTGTTCGTGTAGAGAAACACCGCCAGCTCCCATGCAAGGTCGGGATGTTTGCAGTGCTTCGTGATACCAAGCATCGTCCCGCCCCATGTCGACGTTCTTCGACCACCGGCCTCGACCGCCGGCAAGGGCATCAACGCCATCTTGCCGGCGACGTGGCCCACATTGTCCTGGATGACGTGGGACCGCCAATCGGGACAGAGGACGCAGACCTCATAACCATCCTCAAGCGCCTTCGCGAACTGGGCGCCATACTGGTCGCCGACGGTATTGCCGATCTTATGCGGACCGGCGACCATCGGGACGTAGGCTTCCATAGCCTGGACGGCGGTGTCGTTGTCGAAGATGACGTGGCCGGTAGCGTCGAAGTATCCTCCGCCGCGCTGCAGGAGAAGCGTTTCGAGGCCGCCGCCATAGACGTCGGAATCCGAAAGCTCAATCATGTACCGCTTGCCGGGCACGGTGATCTTTTGCCCGGCGCGAATGAAGTCGTCCCAGGTGACGATCTTGTCCGGGTCGACACCGGCTTGCTCGAAGATGTCGCGTCGATAGGCGATCTGGACGGGGTGGACGTCGTGGGGTAGCCCGAAGATCTCGCCGCGGCTGGTGTAGGGAGCGAAGCGGGCCTTGACGATGCGGTCATAGAGGCCGCTCTGAATCAGTCGCGGTTTCAGGTCGATGAAGCCGATGTCTGCCACGGGGCCGCGGAACATAGTCCCCGCCGACCCGATCTCAAGCTCGCAGATATCGGGGACGTCGAGGTCGGCCAGGAAGGCGGCTTGCAGCCTCGACGCCAGTGCGTTGTTTGAGACGAGCTGCAAGTCGACCGTCACGCCGGGGTGTTCCTTCTCGAACTCCGGGATCAGCTTCTTGTAGTTGTCGTAGTGCTCTTTTGTGAAGGTCCAGTACGTCAGCGTCGACGGCTTATCGCCCGGCGTGTCGAACGCCAGGGTCGCCCAGGCGAGCACGGTCAATATGAGAATGCTAAAGGCTGCTTTGCCGAATGGAAAGTAAGACATGGCTACTGCACCGCCGGTTGCGTCGCCGCAACAGGCTTTGATTTCCTATTTCTGTGCCGGTGATAGACGAACGTCTTTGCCCTCGCCTCTCGCTTTGATTGACGCCCGCCTTCGTCCAGCCAAAGGATCGCGGTGACTCCACGCGGATAGTACCGACTGGCCATGGCGTGCCCCGCGACCATCTGATCGCTCCAGGCGTGGTAGCCGTACTCCGGATGGACCAGCCAGGCGACATGGGCCGCGTCTGCGTTTCGAGTGATCTCTACGCCGTCGATCCCTAATATCTCACGCGCCACGAACTGGGACAGATAGATCTTGCTGAGCCAGGAATTGTCGCTTGTCGACGAAAGCTTCCACCCGCCGTCCGGAAACAGGCAGACACCGGGCAGGAGCACGGCGCGAAGGTGGTGAGACATGGCGCGAACGAGTGCGCCGAATCGCCCCGTCGGCGAGATGCAATCGGCGAGCCCCATGTAGTACGGCATGACCAGGCCTTCGATCGCGGAGATGATCCCGGCTGCGTTGCCCTCGCCGATGATTGCCGGCAGCCTACCGTCGACGTCGGCGCTTGCGACAATCGACCGTGCACATCGCTCGGCTTGCTCCCCGGCTGTTTGCGCGAGGCCGACTTCCCCAGCGTGCTCGAACACCGCCTCAAGAGCCAGATAGCAGGCCCACGTCTTGGTCGCCATGTAGACGTTGTTTCGCGCCTGGCCCAAAGACGCGTCGAGGCTGTCGTAGGTCGTGATCTCGGTGCCACCACGCGTCCGGCTGCTGTCCAGGCCCATAAGGCCGTTGCGGCACTGCGTATCCGGATGGTCGCGGTTCAGCAAGCTTTCGAGGCAGTCACGGAATACACTTTCCTGTTTCCGATACCAGGCCCAGTCTCCCGTTTGAGCAAGGTAGCAGCCCGCGGTGCAAACCCAGTTGACCAGCTGTTCGTGGGTCATGTAAGAAAAGCAGCCGTGCAAACCGGGACGCTCGTACGAAGAGTAGGCGGGGCGACTAAAGACATTGGCAACGCCCATGTCGTGCGTGAAGCTGACGCCGCCGGGGTGGACGGTGTCGTCACCGGGAAACCCCACTTCGTCCTGGTAGCTGTAGCGCTCGACGTACAAATCGAGCACATTCCTGACACACCACGGATTCAGCTTCATCTCAAAGAACAACTGGTCGACAGTGAGGTCGAACGTGTTCATCATCCGGTACTCACCCTCGTTCACCACCCACACAGGCCGGCCGTCGACATCGAGAAGCTGTGTGTTGCCGTAGTAGCTATGGATCGCATGGGCGAGCATGAAGCGTTGGTCATCTGAAAGATGGCTATTATCAATGACCGCATTGGCCTCCTGGGAGGCGGACGTCAACGCGTCGAAGTGGGCGAGCGCGTAGGCGCCGACTTCGTCGATGTCCCGAAACAATCGCGTGTAGTAGTATCGACCGTCGAGGCCGGATGTCGCGATGCCGTCGCGATAGAAGCTGACGGCAAATCGAACTGTGCGGACCGTACCGGCTGGGACGTCGAAGGTCAGCGCGCCGCAGATTCCCAGGCCGAAGTCGAGGTCCTCCGGGTGCTTGGGACGCAGGATATCTGCGAGTTCGAAGCCGAGGCCCGGCCGCACGTCCGTGTCCGATGTGACGATGGAGACACGTCGTCCCTGCCCCACGCCGCGCATTCCGTTTGGTCCGATGATATTCCGCATACCACTGTATGGATCGCTCCCCTTGAATCCAAAGACCGCCCGGCGTGCTCTACTGCAGCCTCGGTTGTCAACAGTTAGCTCTACTGCGACCGCGGGGAGAAGGGGCAATCGAAGGGCGTCGACAGTGGCCATATCCGGGTCGGGGATCGCGGGCATCGACGTGTGGATCGTAAAGCTCAAATCGCCGGCGCGCCACGTGTCGGTGCCAACCTGGAAGTCGCGGCGGATCAGGTCGCGGTCAAACCCTATAATCCATGGCGCGGACTCCACCGGTTTCGTGCCCTCGACCTCGTACCGCTCGCGCTCGCGTCCGGCGTTGTGGTCGTTGAAGAATGGCAAGAGTTCGAACGCGCTGCCGTCGACATTTTCGAGACCTATGTATACATCGTGGTCCGCCGGCTTGCCGAGCTCAATCCCGAATCCCCCGCTCGCGTTCGGGTAACCCAGCGTGAATGTAGCGAATGCGCCGGCGGGCGAATGATGGGCATTGAAAAAGATATTCTTCATCCAAAGTTCCTAGCAAATTAGCATTGGGGCGTGATCCCTATGGGTCGGCGGACATGAACGGTGCTGCCAGAAGATTGCGCTAATATGCGGCCCTTGCCGTTGGCAACTACGTGATATCGTCGCCCACAGTGCGCAAGCCGACGTTGGTCGTGGACAGGCTTCTAGCAATACAGTTCAAATCGGCCGCTATTTTTTCGGCAAAACGAGGAGCGTCACGCTACAACTCGGCAGCGTGGCTCGAATAGCATTCTTGACGACGTTGACCTGCCCCTCGTGCACGATCGACGTCCCCTCGCCGGACAATCGCCACACCTGGGCAGCACCCGCGCCATGGAAACCGTCGATGTTCATGACAATGTCGGCCGGATCGGTAATCTGCTTGTTGATCAGCATGACCGTCAACGCGCCGTCGGTCGACCGGCATGCGGCAAAGCTCGACACGGTGTCGGCATCGGGGACGACGTCGGACACGCTGACGTCGCCAAAGGTCGACTTGTGACCATCGTAGTTGCGATAGATCTTCATCGCGTTGTAGGCGGGTGTGCCCACCTTTGGCGCGGTCCATCTCGTCGCGAGGTCCAGGCGTTCTCGACCGAAGATACCGAGGATGTCCGCCTGCGCGGTCGCACCGTTCATGATCTTCTCCGCGCCCCAGTTGTATTCGGTGATGCCGATCTTGGTGCCCGGATAGTAGGTATCCACCAGCTTGCGCAGCCTGGGGATCATCATCATGGTGTCATTGATCCAGCTTTCGTCCTTGTAGTTCGGATCCCAGAGCGACCGTGTCGACCGGTTGCGCATCTCGCAAACCTTAGTCGAATTGTCGTGGTCGTAGTCGGCGCCCTGGGGATAGATGTGGAACGTGAACACATCGAGCAAGCGCTTCCCGGTCTTTTTATCGTGATCGTGGAGTTTCGCAAGGAACCACGGCATGAACTCGAGGCCGCCATGGGCATCCGCATCCGGCTGTCCGACATAGCTGTGCTCGCCGCGGTACTGCTGGTCGAAACCGCTGTACTTGAAACCCGGCCACCCCCACTCTTCCGGGCCGACCACCTGCACGGTCGGGTCGACAGACTTGACCATGCCGGCATACGAAAGGAAGTCGCTCAAGTACTCGTCATAGGTGAAGCCCTTCGGATGGACATCCCGGTGGGTGGCATGCCACAAGCCAGGTTCGTTGTCCATGATGTAGTAGCGGACGCCGCCTTTTGCCGCTGTGCCCCATCGACCGACGAGGTGCTTGACGAGCCCGCGCTCATCGGACGGCGTCGACGCTTGGCTGGCGTCCATGGGATCATTTCCGGTGATGGGCGTCTTGCCATCCGGCTTCAAGCCGTTGCCGGCATCTCCATCGGCCTTCTGCTGCGGCCCATACTTGGCGACGGAAAAGCTGTAAAGTTTGCCCGTGTGCGACGTCGACTTCGCGACCCAGCCTATCATCGGGATCGACACCATGGGCTGCGCGCCGGCCGCCTTGGATCGGTCAACGAAACTATCAATCCGTTGCGCCGGGACGAAACTAGTTGGCTCGTTGAGAAAGAAGCCGGGGATGCTTTCAAAGTACCAGTCGTTGTCGATATTGAGCGTGTTGACGCGCCAGTTGTACCGGGTGAAGTTGTTACCGCCCTGCCGGTTGAGCGGCGCGTTCAAATCGCTAACCTGATCTTTGCTTCCGAAACACACTCCATAGATCAGCGGACTGATTGCATGTCGACCGCGCGAGGTGTCGACGGTGATCTCGACGGGCTTCGCTCCCGCCGCTCCCTGCAATCCGCCGCACCCAATCACCGCTAGCATCGCGATGCCGATCCTGCTAGTCCGTGTCGTACAATCCATAAAGAAGCTGACTCTCCGTACCTTAGTAATCAATGCCCGGCCAAACCTAGTTCTTCGGCGGAAGGTTTACGCGCATTTTCGGATGCTGCGCCATGTACTGGTCGAGAGCGCCCGGAGGAGCCGTTACCCCGGTGAGAGCGCTCCGCTCCTGGGTCAATGTTTTGGGGGTATTGTCTTTGTGACTACAGCCCGATCCCAGTACCGCTGTAACTCCAATACATAAACCCACTAAAGCCGAACTAGATAACCTGCTTCTCAACAAAATCACTGCCTCCATTGCTGAATCCCGCCGCCTGACTGGCATTCAAAGAATCCGTCCGGGGGCGTGACGCCCCCGGACGTTCAGTTGTTTCCAAACGACCTATTGATGGCTTGCCATCCAAAGGCTGGCCTTCGCCGGTGTAACGGTGCCATCATTGTACTCACCGTCCAGCCACCAACTACTGCTTACGGTATTGTCGGGAACCGTCGCCACCGGGCGCATCGACTTGACGTGCCCGTCGGCAAACGCGAAGTTGGACATTCCCTGATGGGAAACGCTGATAGCGCCGTTGATACCGTTTGGATATGCGCCACAGGTACCCGGGGAACCGCTCGAGACGCCGCACTGGTTTGGCGGGGCAAGTGCGACATAATATGGGTAGCCGGTAATTATATTGTTGAACCAGGAACTGCCGTTAGTGCCTAAACCGGCTGCTTTCAGATCCGCTGAGTGAACCTCGGCAAACGAGATGACGGCCGACGGATTGTTCACCTGCGAGAGTTTCTTCGACGGATTGCCCGACGGCTGAAGGCACATCAGTCCCAGGCACTCGCTGCCATAGGGGAAGGGATTCTGCAGGCCATTAGCGACATATGATACGTCCTCGCCTTGCCACGGAGTTGTGGGATTCATAAACCCAGCTCCGCTGTCGTCCGGACAAACAAATACGCCAGTTGACTTGATGTAGGGAGCGATCGCTGCTGCCCAGTTATTGGGTCCCTGACCGATCCAATTTCCAGTTAGGTCCCACAACGAATTCCCAACAGGATAGGTTTCATCATAATCCTGGACATACTGAAGAGATGCCAGGTTGATCTGCTTCAAATTACTGACACATGAGATCGATCTCGCCTTTTCGCGAGCCTGAGCAAAAACAGGGAACAGGATGGCAGCAAGAATCGCTATTATTGCAATAACAACGAGAAGTTCAATAAGGGTAAAAGCGTTCTGCTTTTTGTAAGATGGGCGGATGTTCATCGATTTCTCCTTAGAAGTCGCTTACGAACGATGATAAGAGTTCGGTGAGCGCGGCGACATGCATCACCGCGCTTGCATGGTTACCCATAAAACACTATCTTTGGCTGCAAACTGCACCAAATAAATGATTACGTACGTTTCACAAGGCCATGTTAACGTTAGATCAACTATACATCATCAGCGGGAATCTGTCAACAAGTTTTTTTAGAAACTTTTCTGGATAAGGTTGTCATCAACGTCGCGGCCGCTCCCCCCTCCTATATACCACGCACTCACATCGGAATGATCGAGTAGTGTATACTGAACGTAACACCTTGTTTCGAAAGTGAGTGTGGCAATTGACGATGCCGGAGCGACGGATACAACGCAGAGGGCCGACTGTTAAGGACGTAGCCGCAATGGCCGGAGTAAGCGTCATGTCAGTCTCGCGCGTGTGCGATCCTAACTATGGCGGTCAGATTTCTCCTGAGATGCGTCAGAAAGTCGCCCACGCCATTGAGACTCTTGGCTATCGCCCAGACTATGTCGCCCGGTCGCTACGAAAGGGCCGAACCGACACGATTGGGTTCTACTATGGATATCGCGGCTTAATGCACTTCAATGACGACTTCACTCGGCGGGTGTTCATCGGATTGCAGGACGAGTTGACGAACTTGAGCCAGGATCTGCTTATTTACAACGTGCCGGAATCGCCGAGACTTCCGGCAGAAATCGTGCGCGACGTCGGCATGAGCAAAGTCGACGGCGTCGTCTTCCTGCCCGAGGAAGGCGACGAAGAGATTGCGCACCTCTTCAGCGAATCCTATCAGAACTTCGTCGCGATCGTCGAGTCGATGCCTGGTATCCCCTCCATTACCGCGCAAGACGCGGACGGATCGATACGATTGGCCCAGCACCTCTACGAACGCGGGCATCGGCATATTATGTATAGGAAGTCCCGATTGCGCTTGACGTCAGCCAGTCGCCGATTCGACGCATTCTCCGACGCCGCTCGCGACCTGGGAATGCGGATTACAGCGACAACGACCGATCTGCTCAACGATGAGATAAGCGGGGAGGAAGTTCAAATAATCCGTGAGGTGGGGGCACGCGGTATAACAGCCATAGTGGGCTGGCATGACCTATCGGCCATCCGGGCCGCCATCTATTCCCGGACTATCGGGCTCGACATCCCAGGCGACATCGCGGTTGCCGGCTTCGATCGGTTGAGCCACTCCATAACCCCCAGGGGACTCGAGTTGACCACCATTATCGCCGACTGGCAGGAGATTGCTCGCCGCGGTGTCGACTATATCGTCAAGGGAAAGGATGCGGTACGCGTGGAACACGGCGACCTGGTGAGGGACAACGATGGCGTTCCGGAGATTCAGGTATGCAGCCCGCTATTCCTTGGAAACACAACGTGATGCAGAAGAAAGCGCCGACACTCAAGGATGTTGCGGAACGGGCAGGCATTAGCTTGCGTGCCGTGTCGGCAGTCGTAAACGAATCGCCGTCGACGGCGCGGATTTCGGCGACGACCCGTGCCAGAATCCTCGACGCGATGGAAGAACTCCGGTATCGCCCCGACCTCACCGCTCGCTCTTTGCGACTGCAAAAGTCGGACAGTATCGGTTTTTACAACGGTCACGGCTACATCGACTTGGTCGACCCATTCGCCCCAAGCTTCTTTATGGGAATGCAAGCGGCCGCCGCCAAAGCGTCCAGCAGCCTTCTGCTCTTCAACGGGCTACATCTTCAGCCGCTCGACATCGTACTACAAAAACTTGTCAGCAATAAGACGGACGGTGTCGTCATTTGGCCGACACCCGGCGACGCCAACCTGATCGAGGCGCTCGGGAGAACGGACAAGCCGGTTATCCAGTTCGCTGAAACGTTTCCAGGCGCGCCTTCCGTCTCCACGGATGACGACGGCGCTGCTCGGCAGCTGGCGGAGCACTTGGTGTCGCTTGGTCACCGGTCGATCCTCTTCCGGCGAGGCATCATCCCGCTCGCCTCCGAAACCGCACGGTTTGCCGCATTTCAATCGGTCACGGAAAACCATGGTGTTCGGCTCATCGCGACCACGCCCGCCGACCGGTTCGACCATCTGAGTGACAAGGAACGCGACATGATACTGGACGGCCGCGACATCACCGCCGTCGCTTGCTGGCACGACGCCTCCGCGATCCAGGTCCTCCGCTTCCTCGACGAGCACGGCCGCAGAACCCCGGATGACTTTGCCGTCACCGGCTTCGACGGCTTCGATTGGCCCGAACTAGACGACACACGAACCCTCACCACCGCCGCAGTCGATTGGCAAAGCGTGGCCGGCACGTGCGTCGATCTCCTCCTCCAGCGCGTCAATGGGGGCGATATCCCTGAGCGCTCAGTCATTCAGCCGAATCTGCGGATTGGCACGACAACATAGGCTGAAGGCGCCGATGATTCGGCGCCTCCGTCAAGCTAGCGAGGGAGAGTGCCGCTGGCCATCTTCTTCTGCCAGTCGGAATAAGCTGCGGGTGGCGCAGTCTTTTTAAATGGAACCTCGGTGCTGGTCTTCTCAGTATGACTGCAGCCTGACACAACGGATATTGTCGACACGATCATCAAGCCGGCGACCGCAAAGAGTACACGTCTTCTCATTGTAACTTTCATTTCAGCATAACTCCGCAAACACGGTTGACGAAAAAGGCGGCGGGACAATCGATCATCCCGCCGCTATATTGCCTTGAGGTGGCAGCTAGGATGTGCGCGTGGCGTCCCACATGTTGTTCTGGGGCTGACCCACCGGATCGGGATTCGTCTTGATCGGGGTCATGGCCTTGACGTGGCCATCCGCGAAGCAGAAGTTGGAGAGCGTCTTGCTACTGTGCTTGATCGAGACGGCGCCGCTCAGAGTGTCACAGTACTGGCCGTTGGGCTGGCGGGCGATGGATACGTAGGTCGGGTTCTGGTTCGGAATGAACTGGCAGCCGCCGTACTTGTCCCAATTGCCGTCCGGAATGCCGGCGATGATGGTGCCGGGGCCGGTGTCGAGCATCGGGCCAGTGCCCAGTGTCGAAGCCAGCTTGACGTTGTCGTCGTCGTGCTTCTCGGCAATCATGATCGTGCCGGCCGGAGCGTTGACTGCGGCGAGGCTGACGCTCAGCGGTGTCGCCCAGGACTGACCGACCGCAAAGATCCCCTTCTCATTACCGGTGCCGCTCACGGGCGGGGTCTGCTCCAGGTAGGCGTTCCCTGCGTAAGACAGGCCAAGATGCTGACCGCCGCCCCACCAGTCGCCTACCGTCTTGGCGGAGTCGTCGGGACATCGGTAGACATCGGTGCTCTTGATGTAGGGCTGGGTGATAAACGGCCAGGTAGTCTGCCAGTCCCAGTTCTGATCTATGCCCATCGGATAACGCTCGTCGTTGTCCTGTACATACTGCAGCACGGCAAGTCCGACCTGCTTCATGTTGGAAACGCAGCTGATCTGCCTCGCCTTTTCACGAGCCTGAGCGAAGACCGGGAAAAGGATCGCGGCGAGAATCGCTATAATAGCGATAACAACTAGCAATTCAATCAATGTAAAACCATGGCGCTTCATAGGAACCAACCTCCGTAGAATGAAGAGTGCAATATCGATGATACGCACTATGGATAGCAATCATCTCTGATAGACATCTCACGAATCGATCCGACCTCTTATGTGGACAGCGATCTTTTTAAAGCGAATGCCGTTCGCGGATGATTATGCCCAATCATATCATATGCGACAGTAACCGTCAAGTGTTTTCGAATTAAATTTCTGTAATTTATTGAAATTATCTTTTGCACTCTAATTCGAAAGGATCTTCCATCACGTCAGATATCAATATCTATTTTCTATGATATCTACGATTAACTACGTTCTCTCGAAGGTAAACAAGTGAGCGCGATGATATGGTTGTTCATACCAAAAATCGACAACACATTGCGTCGATTGCAGACATCTATTGGCATTGATTACAGGTTGATTTCATAATATTTTCATAAGTTTGCATTACGAGAGAAGGGCGGGGATTCGTCAGCGGTTGAATGAACTACTGGTTGACGGCGCGGGCCTGACGGGTCACGACGTAACGAGTGACGCGATTGCGTCCGTTCTCTTTCGACATGTACAGAGCCTCGTCCGCCTGTGAGATCAAATCAGCTGGCGTCGACGCCCCGTCGCCGATATTTGCCACGCCGAAGCTTGCGGTTACCGGTCGCTCGATCCAGTCGCCGGCTTCGATGCCTGCCCGCAGGCGTTCGGCGACATCGACGGCGTCGGCGGGATCCGTTTGCGGCAGTATGACGACAAACTCTTCGCCACCATAGCGGGCGACAAAATCGGTTTCACGAGCACATTGACTGAGGATCGCTGCAACCTCTTTGAGGACGGCGTCGCCGGCGGGGTGACCGAAGGTGTCATTGTACGACTTGAACTTGTCGACATCAAGCAGGATGAGCGCAAGCGGCGCGTCGTATCGGACGGAGTATTTGAAGTCTTCTTCCAGCTTCTCCTGAAACGTCCGGCGGTTCTTGATTCCAGTGAGACCATCGGTTGTCGCCAGACTCGCGAGACGTTCGTTCTGGTCGGCGAGAAGTGCGCGAGATTCGACGAGTTCCTCGTTCTGTGCCTGGAGTTCTTCCTGCACCGACTGCAGCTCTTCGTTTTGCATGCACAACTCCTCGTGGGCTTCCGACAGTTGGCCGTTCGCATCGCGGAGTTCGCCGGTACGTTCGGCGACGAGTCGCTCGAGGTGCCTGTTGTGCGCCGTTATTTGCCGTGCTCGCAGATGGAAGACGTAGGCAATCAGGGCTGCTAATCCAAGCACGCAGAGTGCTGCGAACCAGGCCGTTTGATAGTAGTGAGGCGCGATCTCGATAGAGAAGTTCGCGCCCGCATTGTTCCAGACCCCATCGTTATTGCCCGCGGCGACGACGAATCGATAGCGCCCAGGGGGGAGATTTGTGTAGGAGGCAGCCCCGCGGCTATGCCCGCTTGCCGTTCGCCAACTCTTGTCGAATCCTTCGAGCCGATAACGAAATACGACCTGTTCCGGCGCCGAGTAGGTCAACGCCGCGAACTGGACCTGCAGGTCCCCACTGCCGGGCGCCAGTCTATTATCTACGCCGGCCGCGATCGGCTTGCCGTCGACGTTGGCCTGTTCGATAACAACAGGGGGCCGAACCGTATTTACCTGTATCTGCGCCGGATCGACCATCGTCACGCCTTTAGGGCCGACGAACCAGAGCTTGCCGTCGGCGGTGCGGCAGTCGGCGTAGTAGACAGGGAACGACCTGAGCCCATCCGCGGCGGCGAAGATCTCTACGGGGACAGTACCGATACGACCGGCATCGTAACCTGCGAGATCGGTACGTTTAACACGGAAGATTCCGGCGTTGCTGCCTGCCCAGACCGAGTCTCCCTGGACCATTACCTGATAGACGTTGGTGTCCGGGAGGCCCGCCGCCAGACCGTAGAGGGTGGAATGCCCCTTCACGAAGTGCGCGAGGCCGTGGTCGGTCGCGAGCCACAGTTCGCCGTCGGATAGAGGATTGCGGCTGTCGCCAGTGTCGACGCCCAGGACGTGAGTGCCTGGCGGAAGGCCGTCGTCCATCACGTCGTACTTCCCGCGCCAGACACGGTAGAGGCCGCTTTCACATCCAATCCAGAATCTGCCTGACGCATCCCTTTGCGATGCAAACACAAAGCCAGTCTTGTACGGTCCGACAGTTTCCGAGCCATCGCGGTTCACGACGTGCAGCATGTCCTGGGCGAACCCGACTAGCTTGCCAGGGATGCCGACGCCCGAGAGGATGCCCAGCCCCTTCCCCAGGTTAAAGAGTGACAGCCCTTCGCTCGAACCATGTTCCAGGCTTGTTTCCGGAATACAGGCAACCGTATTCTTATCGGGCCCCTCCTCCCAGATCAGCCAGATCAGGCCATCGGGTCCGGCGATAATGCTGTCGGCATTTCCCTTGAGGGGTGATGGTAGGGCGACGTGTCGTGTCGTAGTCGTTGTAATTCGCCACAAACCAAGGTTGGTCGACACCCATACGCCACCCGATCTGGCGGGAGCGATGCCGTTGTGATCGAAGACGGAAGCCACGGCCGCTCCCTGCGACATGGTGTAAGGTGATAGTTTTGTGGCCGCGAACCGATCCAACTCTGTTCCCGCCGCGACCCAAAGATTCCCTTCCTTATCTTCACAGATCGCGCGAACTTCGGAGTCCGAGAGCCCGTCCGTCTTGCCGAAGTGGCTAAAGGCCTTGCCGTCCCACCGGTCGATACCGTTGTTAGTCCCGATCCATGTGGTGCCCGCCCTGTCCACGTAGAGAGCGTGGACAGCGTTGCCGGAGATACCGTTACTCGTGGTAGAGTTCGACAACTTCCCGTGGTCGAACCGAAATAGGCCTGAGGTCTTAGAACAGATCCAATAGGACGAGGCGCCGGTCTGCACCATGCCGAACATGGGAGTCGAAAGTCCGTCGCGCAGGTACGCAACGTTCTTACCGTTCGGCAGTAATCGCCAGAGCCCGTTAGTCCACGTGAGGCAGAGGATTTCGCCGTTTGGTAGTTCGCCAAGACCTTCGACAGCATCGATCATATGCTCGGCCATGACAACACGGCCGTGATCGACGTGGAAGAGACGATCGTTTCCGTTTCCCCCAACCCACATCGACCCATCAGCGGCTTCGTGGAAGCAGTAGACGGTATTCCAGCTCTTAATGTCGGTGTCTATGCGGTGAAACTCGCCGCCGTCCAGTGTGCCGAACCCGCCCCATTGGGTCCCGACCCAGAGTTGGCCCGAGCGTGACACGTAGAGCGCAGTGATCTCGTTGCTCTTGAGGCCGGGAGTGTTTTTTGTGGTGAAGGTGTCGAATGAGGTACCGTCAAAGCGGATCAGTCCCCCACCCGTTCCGATCCACATGTATCCGTCGGGAGTCTGGACGATGGCGTTGATGTCTCTGGACGGCAATCCGTCGCGAACTCCCCAGGAGTCGAGACGGCACTGGGCGAGTCGCGCCGATGCGCCGAGCGCATTGGCGGGGGTCGACATCATCGTCGACAAGGCCTGGAACAGTAGACCAACGATGAGGACTAGCCACAGCCGGAGCCGATTTAATCGAAGTGTTTCCCGTGAAATCAACGTACTGGCACATTATCCGACGGCGCTCGGCAATCAAACGCCTGTCATAGTATTTCTAGTGCCAATTATCGGTCAAACTGCCGATAAAGATTAGACGGCGAGCATCTGCTCATGCAAAGGCAAGGAGGCAGCGCTCGACTACCCGGGCACTCGCTGCGGTTTTCGATTACCTACAGCTGTGTCATCATCCTGTCGCGGCAGTATTACTTGCAGATAATTACAAATTGCTATGTTTTCGGCTGTCAATCCAGACGTACGCGCTTCCTATGGAAAAGTGACCGAATCAATTGACGTTTTAGATGGAGACACTCGTATGCTCAGGGTTTTGACTGTGTGATATAAAGGTATTTCCGTATGATTATGTTCAGAAAATTGCAGATAATATCTTGACGAAGCATGCAAACAGTGATAAGATCAATTCATGAGAACGTCATACGCACTATCGACGATAATATTACTCGCAACAATTACAACACAGTCACCACTGGCTGCCCAGGAACCGGACCGTCAGGCGACGCAGACACACATCATCGACGCTACGGCAACCGGATGGACATGGAGCGGAATGGAGCCGTACGCTGATCCCACTTTATTCAAAGGCACAGGCAGAGCCGGCGGTCCGGGCACTTATGCCGTGTACACGTTTAGCGGCGGAAGCATTCAAGTTTACGGATTGACGGGACCTGGTATCGATGTCGACGGGGTTCGTCATCGACTCGGCAAGATGAGAATATCCATCGACGGGCATGTGAAAGGAGTTGTTAACGTTGGCAAGACCGAAGAATCTTCGGACCGTATGCTGCTTGAGTTGACCGGCTTACCGGCCGGCAACCACGTACTTCAATTGGAACCTGTTGACGGCTGGGTAGTTGTCGACTGCCTGAAGCAGTCTGCCGTCGAGAGTAGTGACCGGACGGCACCTGGGAAGATCGTTCTGGTCGACCGTCTCGTCGACTTCTCACACGTTGCCGCCCACTCACCGAACTGGTCGATCGACTCCATAAACGGACAGTATTTTAACGGCATTTCAACACGGGCCAGCCGGACGCGTGATTCGAAGGAATTTCTCGAATACCGTTGCAAAGCGTTGTCAGGATTTCAAATTCGGGTCTACACGAAGTCCCCGTCGCGCCTCGCCGCGCGTGTACAGATCTACGCTAGCATCAATGGCGCGTATGGTCAGGACCCTATCGACTGCAGCGTTCGCCAATCACTAGACGGAGGAAACGGAGGAGGATGGACCGGCTTCGACCTCATTCCGCAGACACAAATGCCGGACGGTGTTGATGCGATTGCCATCGTATTTCCGGCCGGCAGCGGCGCAGCCTACGATCCGGAACTTGCCGCCGTATCGCTATCAGCCTTGAATTGACCAAAGTTGCTGAAGATACCAGCAAACATGCGATGGTGTGCTTGACCGGTTAATGGAATAAATTAACCGGTCATTCACTGAACGATCAGGCCGCGCATTCTATTGGTTCCTGTCGTTACAATTACTATACACAATGCGCGTCCACTTCGTTTTACCGACCAGCTTACGGGTTTGAACCAAACGATGCGTGAATACGCCGGCGTATTCCGCCTCTTCACTGCGAGGAGTCAAAGATGAAAAGTTTCGGTCAATTGTCTGTCGGTCTTATCTCTCGAACCTTCACCACGCTTGCCGTCACCTGCGTTCTATTGTGCGCCTCGGGATCGGCCAAGGCCAATCCTAGCTACGTTGGAATAAACATCCCCTGGTTAGTCGGTGGCAGCACGGGGATGAATTATGGTCACGATTTCAAGAGCGGAAGCTACGACGCGACCTTTGCGCATAACGTCCTCGACGACCTCAAGAATCATCAGCAGAATATGTGTCGCGTGTGGCTATTCGAGGGGATGCAAGGGCTAAACGTGTCCGGCTCCTACATCAACAGTGTCGATAGTACGTTCCTGAACAACGTAGACAACTTCGTCGCCTATGCCAATGGCGACGGCATCGACGTCGAAGTCGTCTGCTTCAACTACCTCGACATCGCCGCCAACCCGTCGATGATCACGAACTCAAGCAATCAAACGAGTATGGTCAATGCGTGCAAAGCTGTCGCAAGTAAGCTGGGAGGCAATCACCGCAACTATCAGATGGACCTTTGCAATGAGGGAAATCTGGCAATTACAAACGGAATCACCTGGACGAACTTCCACAACTTCATCTACAATGCGTGCCAGGCATGCCACAGCGTTTCCGGTGCGTGGATGACAATGAGCGACCAAAATGCCTCCGACTTCTCGAGCGGTAACTTCTACAATACCGTCGGCGGTGTCGGCTGTGACTTCTACGAGTTCCACCAGTACGCCTATACGGCCAGTCTGCTCGGGAGCGTCCCTGACGGCAAGAAGATCGAACTCGGAGAGTACGGTCCGCCTGCGAATGGGAGCGGGCAGAACCTCGACAGCGGTAACTATACGGGCTGGACTAACGTCATCAATAGCTTCCAAAATGCCGTGGCCGGAAATGCCAACTACTACTCCCTAATGGCCTGGTGCTACTTCCCTGACGGCGAGTTGTACCAGCTCACCGACGGCAACTTCAACTGGAACACTCCAGGCTGGACCGTGCAGTGGTGGGGACAGCATTACGGTTACTAAGCACTGACAAATCGATGACTGGAGCCGGCGCGCCTGGATGGCACGCCGGCCCTTTCAGTTTGACGGTCGGGTGCAGTGACCGTCGTGGTCTCCCTATCTATAAACTATTTGGTCCAGACGGCATAGTTGGTGCCGCTCGTCTTAAGGGTCCACGTACCGGTGGGGTTCCAAGCCCCCGGCCCGATCTTCATGGCGGTGTTTCCGTTGATGATAGCCGCGTAAACCGTGCTCGTGGCGGTCTGAATCGACAGCGAGCTTGTGGCCGTGATTCCCTGAGCCTTCCGGATCGAGATCAACGTGTTGATCATGGTCTTGTTGGCATAGTATTGCGGCCAGAAGACGCAGGGAACGCCGGGATGGGTGAGAATGTAGACGTAGCCCAGGTAGACTTGCCCGGCCGGGCACGGCGAGATGTTCTGGCCGCCGGGGGATGCACCTGTGTCGTGATTGTCGACAAAGGTGACAGCCTTCGCCGCATTGGTGCCGATCAGGCCGGGCGCGTGGCCGCTGGCCGTCAGGTAGGAGTAGTTATTCTGGCCGAACACCGCATTGAGCGTGTTCTTGGTGGCGAAGTCAAAGGCGCATGAACCGCTCGCGTTTACAAAGTTGGCCTCGTTGGGGGTGCTGTTGTCCCAATACTCACCTACCGACATATACGGTGCGGTCGCCGAGTTGTAAATCCCGACATACTTCGGCGCATACCCGAGGCAAAAGTCATACCGCCAGCCGTCGAAGCCGATCGAGCTCTTGAGCCACTTCATCCAGGTTTCGATGGTGTTCTGCGTGGTGGCCCACGAATGGTCGAGGTCTCGCCCCCCACCGAAACCCTGCCCGGAATCCCCTGCCCCTGTTCCGCAGCCGCATTCATCGTTATTGACGACTGCCCGCTTGTTGTTGGCGTTGCCGCTATCGGTGCTGCCCTGCCCTTCGCCGAAGACCGGGTTGGCGAAGTCGGACCCGGCTGTCGATATCCCGCAGCGGTGGTTGATGACTATGTCGCCAAGGACTTTAAAGCCGTTTGCATGGAGGGTGTTGATACAGCTCACCAGCGCGGACTGGTTTCCGTAGGGCGAGTCGTTGAGGTCATACCACTGGTTCGGCAGGTATCCATGCCTGTCGACGGTAGTCGTACACGGTGGCAGCCAAATCACGTTGAACCCGCCGCTCTTGAGCGTGCTAGCCTGAGTCCCAACCGTCGACCACCAGCCTGCGCCCGACCCCCAGTCAAATCCCTGGATCATGACGTCGCCGACGTTAGCGGAAGCGGGCGTGCTGGCAAAGATGAGGCAGCCGGCGGTAATGATCGACAAGGTCGTGCAAAATGCCTTTACATTCGTTACCATCTTAGTCTTGCTTGTGCTCAACTCGATCGAATTGCTCTTCATTAAGCGATACATAAGGTTTCCTTTCATATCTGTATAGCGACAGTTTCTATTAGTCTTAATTAGGTAGTACCGGTAAAATACGCATGTCCTCCTTCCTCGTCTAGCTTACTGTGTCGCAGGCAGTGTTACACTGTACTGCAATAGTGTCTTATAAACCTACACAGTGCAGGTTATGCACCCAATCTCTACCCCAACTGCCGATCAGGAAGCGTACTTGCCCTGGTGGTAGATAGCGAAACCGTACGCGGGCAGCGAAAACCTACTCGGCGTAGCGTGTCCATGCGCGCCGTGGGTCGCGGACGGAGTGACGTC
>Ga0070658_10001799_pt1 | contig 18025 bp, 13 predicted proteins | sample KBSC13metaG_FD_64664 | JGI IMG/M metagenome (GOLD analysis project Ga0070658, IMG submission 64664) | Corn rhizosphere microbial communities from Kellogg Biological Station, Michigan, USA - KBS C1-3 metaG | ecosystem: Host-associated > Plants > Roots > Rhizosphere > Soil ...
CGAGGTCCTCCTCGACATCGGCTACAAGACCGAGGGCGTCATCCCCTCGCGCGAGCTCTCCATCAAGCACGACGTGGATCCCAACGAGGTCGTCGCCGTCGGCGACACCGTCGAGGCCCTGGTCCTCCAGAAGGAGGACAAGGAAGGCCGCCTGATCCTGTCCAAGAAGCGCGCGCAGTACGAGCGCGCCTGGGGCGACGTCGAGGCCAAGAAGGAGGCCGACGAGGTCATCACCGGCACGGTCATCGAGGTCGTCAAGGGTGGTCTCATCCTCGACATCGGTCTCCGCGGCTTCCTCCCCGCCTCGCTGGTGGAGATGCGCCGCGTCCGCGACCTGCAGCCCTACGTCGGCAAGCAGCTCGAGGCGAAGATCATCGAGCTCGACAAGAACCGCAACAACGTCGTCCTCTCCCGCCGTCAGTGGCTCGAGGAGACGCAGTCCGAGGTCCGCAGCAGCTTCCTCAACCAGCTGCAGAAGGGCCAGGTCCGCAGCGGTGTGGTCTCGAGCATCGTCAACTTCGGTGCCTTCGTGGACCTCGGTGGCGTCGACGGTCTCGTCCACGTCTCCGAGCTGTCCTGGAAGCACATCGACCACCCGTCCGAGGTCGTCGAGGTCGGCACCGAGGTCACCGTCGAGGTCCTCGACGTCGACCTGGACCGCGAGCGCGTCTCCCTGTCGCTGAAGGCGACGCAGGAGGACCCGTGGCAGCAGTTCGCCCGTACGCACCAGATCAACCAGGTCGTCCCGGGCAAGGTCACCAAGCTCGTCCCGTTCGGTGCGTTCGTGCGCGTCGACGAGGGCATCGAGGGCCTGGTGCACATCTCCGAGCTGGCCGAGCGCCACGTCGAGATCCCGGAGCAGGTCGTCAACGTCGGTGACGAGCTGCTCGTCAAGGTCATCGACATCGACCTCGAGCGCCGCCGCATCAGCCTCTCGCTGAAGCAGGCCAACGAGAACGGCGTCGTCCCCGTCGAGCACTTCGACCCGGCCCAGTACGGCATGGCCGCGTCCTACGACGAGCAGGGCAACTACATCTACCCCGAGGGCTTCGACCCGGAGACGAACGAGTGGCTCCCGGGCCACGAGGACGCCCGCGAGGCGTGGGAGAAGCAGTACGCCGACGCCCGCGAGCGCTTCGAGCAGCACCAGGAGCAGATCAAGCGCATGCAGGCCGAGGACGCGGCTGCGGCCGAGCCGACGTCGTACTCCTCGGAGTCCGGCGAGGAGGGCGAGGAGTCCGACGGTGGCGCCCCGGCCCCCGGCCCGTCCGGCGCTCTCGCCTCCGACGAGGCCCTGCAGGCTCTCCGCGAGAAGCTCTCCGGCGGCCAGTAGGCACCGAACGACAGCGGCCCCTCACCGATCAGGTGGGGGGCCGCTTCGCTTGCGTCCGCTCAGCTGAACACGAGCTCCCGCATGTCCGGGCGGACGTTGAGGTCAGTCGATGACGAGGCCGGCAGCCTGACGACCGGAGGCGGCGTCGGGGAGCCAGTCGACGGAACCGGACAGGAACGAGCGCGCAGCTGCTGCCGCGCCGTTCCAGGCCGTCCACGCGAGCTGTCCGCCGACGGAGATCCGGGCGACGCCCGCGTCGGCCAGCGACGGGATGTCCATGCCCGGCAGCAGCAGGGCGTTGACCGGGCGCGAGACCTCGCGGACCAGCGTCCGGAGCTCCTCGAGGTCGGTGACCACCGGCGCGTAGAGCACGTCGGCACCGGCCTCGGCGTAGGCGTTGAGCCGCTCGACGAGCTCGGGCAGCGGGCCGCCACCGCGCAGGCGCGCCTCGGCACGGCCGGTGAGCACCAGGTCGGGCGCGGCCGCCCGCGCGGCACGGACCCGGTCTGCGGCGTCGGCGAGCGGGTAGATCTCCGTCCCGCTCCAGTCCTCGATCGACGCGCCCGCGAGGCCCGTGGCCGCCGCGGCCGCGTACGTCGGTCCGGGATCGCCTGCGGTGTAACCGTTCTCGAGGTCGGCCGAGACCGGGATCTCGACGGCGTCGCACACCAGCCGGCAGTGCTCCAGCACCTGCTCGAGCGTCACGTCACCGTCGGCGTGGCCCAGGGTCGCGGCGAAGCCCGCCGAGGTCGTGGCGAGCGCGCGGGCGCCCAGCGTCTGGAGCAGGCGCGCCGAGCCGGCGTCCCAGGGGTTCGGGATCAGAAGGGGATCGCCGGGCACGTGCAGGTCGAGGAAGCGCTGCTTCGGTGTGCTCATGGAGCCCACTCTGCACCGCGGGTCCGTCAGACCGTGACGGCCCTCAGGACGTAGGCCGTGGGCCGGGCGGCGTCGAGGATCACGTCGTGAGCGGCGGCGGGCAGCCGCAGCGTGAGCGTGCGCGCACCGGTGAGACGGGTCTGCCACAGCACACGGCCGGTGGCGGAGCGGACGGCGACGAGGGTCGGGTTCGGCACGGACACGCTGAGCCGGACGGCCTGTGCGGCGCCGGCGAGGACGACGTCGGTGCGGTACGCCGGACCGTGCAGGCCACCGCGCTGCGAGGCCAGCACCGTCGGGACGACCGCGCCTGACGACATCGCGTCGGAACGCGTCACGGGCAGAAGTGCGGCATGGGCCGCGACGACAGCGTTGACCGGGTCGTCGGTGGGGACCCGGAAGGGGTCGGCGAGGTTGTTCGTCTTCTGCCAGAGGATGACGCCCGAGATGCCGGCCGCCAGCTGGGCGGTGAGCTTGGCGTCGAACAGGTCGGCTCGTCGGGCCACCGTGGCCGCGGTGACGGGCCCGTCGCTGCCGTCCGCCTGCACGCCGCGGCTGATGCCCTCCTCGTCGATCATGATCGGCTTGCCGAGGGCCGCGCAGTCGGAGACCCGCACCGCGAGGCCGTTCCAGGCGTCTCCGGGCAGCGCGGCCAGCGGGCTGTAGTCGTGGTAGTCGCAGAGGTCGAGCTTGCCGCCCTCGACGAACCGGTAGCCGTCGCTGCCGGACGCTCCGCACTGACCGCTTCCCATGAGTCCCAGGCTCACCAGGTGGCTGTCGCCGGTCGCTCGGACGACCCCGACCATGTCGTCGGCGAACGCGCGCAGGGCTTGCCGCCCGGAGCTCTCGTCGCAGCTGCCGTCGGCCGTGCTCGTGTCAGCCTCGTTGACGAGCTGCCAGCCGAGGATGGCCGGCTCGTTGCGGAAGTGCGCGGCCATCGCCGCCACGTAGTCCCGGTAGGGCAGCGGGTTGCCGTCGCCCGCCACGCGGTAGCCGGACTGGTACCAGCCGAGAGTCTTGCGCAACGGGGTCCCGACGACCTTCTCGGCCTCGCAGTCGCCCCAGTTGTTGGTCAGGGTGGCGAGGATCCGCAGGCCTCGCGCTCGAGCCTCGCGCACGAGCAGGTCGTAGCGGGTCCAGTCCTGCGGGCCGCCGTACTCCTGGAACATCCACACCCGCAGGACCGTGGCCTTGTCGGCGACGGCCTCGTCCATGGTCGAGCGCACCTCGTCGTCGGTGTACGCGCTGCAGCGCGGGTGAGCCGGAGAGGCTCCCAGCCCGGCCTGGAAGCCGAGGAAGCGGAACGGCTTGCCGTCAGCCGTGCGCAGCGTCGTGCCGTCGGCATGGACAAGCCCGACCGGGGTGCTCGTGACGGATGCCGAGGGCAGAACGTCAGCCGTCGCCGTGCCGCCGCTCGGCAGCGCCGCGACGCCCACGGCGAGAGCCGCGGACAGGGCTCCGCCGAGCAGGAGGGTGCGCATGCCACAGGTTTCGACCCCTTTGGGTCACACCTGTAGGAAGTCGCCTCAGGCCAGGTGGTAGACCCAGTACGAGGTGGGCCCGCCCACCGGCCGCAGGTGCAGCACGAGCTCGCCGTTCGGGAAGCTCCCCTCACGGCCACCGGGGTACGTCCTGTTCACGACATCCAGGTAGTTGTCGCTGACGACGACGTAGTGGACGCCGTAGACGCTGGGGTCGGCGAGGACGGCGCGGAAGTCGAGATCCGACGTGATGACGAACTGCTTCGGGTCGTCGCTCTCGAGCACGGTCGCGAAGGCGGCGCCAGTGTCGAGGAGCACGCTGCCGTTCGGCAGGTGCATGCCGTCGAGGTAGTGCGCGATGCGTCGTTCCGAGATGAACCGGTGCAGAGCGTCGCGCTGACCGGCGCTGGCATCGGCACGGTCCCCCACCGCGGCGAGCTGGCTGCTCTCCTCGCGGGCGAGGCGCGTCGACGTCATCGCCCACCCGCTCCCGACGGCCGAGCTCACCAGGACTCCCACCGCCAGCAGGCGCCACCTCCGGCGCGGCCCGAGGACAGGCGATGCGAGACCCGCGGCGAGCAGAGCGGCGAGCGGGATCGCGGTCAGCGAGAACCGCAGCCAGCCGAACGTGCCGCCCGCGAGGAACGCGAGCGACTGGAAGGCGAGGACGCCCCCGAACGCCGCGACGGGCGCCAGCAGCCAGCGCTTCTGCACCCGGCGCGCCTGCCACAGCGCGACGAGCAGGACCAGGGCGAGAAGCGGCGCGAGGGCCAGCAGCTGCTCACCGAGGTAGGCGGACCGTTGCGTCAGGTCGTGGCCGGTCACCGCCTGGATGGAGCCGAGCTTGTCCGCGACCTGCGCGCTGTTCCCGTACGTCGAGCTGAGCGTCTGGAACGGCGCGCCGACGACGATCCAGCTGACCGCGGCCCACGCGACGAAGCAGACGCCGAAAGGCAGCGTCACGAGCATGGCGTCTGCTCTGGCCGCTCGGAACCGCTCCGTGTGGGTACCGGGCTCACGCCGCCACGTGACGACGAGCACGAGCAGTCCCACGGCGACGGCTGGGGCGACCGCCTCGTAGCGCGCGAGGTAGGCGACCGCCAGGGCGAGACCGCAGCTCACCAGCGAGGAGGTACGAGAGAACCGCAGCCACGCGACGAGGGAACGGGTGGCCCACATCAGCGTCAGGAGGAGGTACGCCTCCGACATGCCGTTCGCGCCGTAGAAGACGACCATCGGGTTGAGGCCGAGCAGCAGTGTCAGCAGCAGTCGTCGGCGTCGCGGCGTCGCGAGATCTTCGAGCAGCGCGTGGAAGACGCCGACCGCCAAGGCCATGGTCAACGCTGAGAGCGCGTTGCCGATCAGCCCGCGGCTGATGAGCGCGGGCCACCAGGCCTTGAGAGGCACGAAGGGCACGGCCAGCAGCGACGGGAGCGGGTTCCAGACGAAACCGATCGCGGACAGGTGGGGGTCCCGCGAGTCCAGCACGAAGCTGGCGTTGGCCACCCGTGCCAGCGCGTCGATGGACACGCTGCCGTAGCGCAGGACGAGCACGAAGCCGATGGCGGCGTAAGCGACCGCGAGCAGACCCACCACGACGCGGCGCTCGACCTGCGCCCAAGAGGGTCGTCGGGGCTCGAGGGAGTGACGTCCCCGTGGCGGGGCCAGGATCGGGAGCTCAAGCAGCGACATCGGTCGACTCCCGTGCCGGGCTCAGGCCGTGGACGGTCTTCTCCCAGTAGGACGGCGACAGCACCAGCTGCAGCACGGCCTTGGACGCTGCGAGCGACATCATCACCCAGTACGCAGGCAGGGCGAGCAAGGACGGCACGAGGCTGAACCGCCGTTGCTCGCGCGCGGCATACAGCGCGGAGTAGACGACGGACGTCGCGCCCAGCACCCAGCACAGCAGGCTGGCGTGGTAGGCCACCGGCGGGAAGAGCTGCTGGACGGCGTTCGCGCCGAAGACCATCCACACGAGGGTCAGGGCCCAGAACACCGGGTTCAGCGCGGCGAGCAGGGGGGTGCCCCCGACGAAGAGCGTCAGGTGCAGCCAGCCGCGCCAACCGACCTGGCGCAGCAACCGCACCGGGTGCCGGTGGTGGACGAGCCAGGTGGCCAGATAGCCCTTGTACCAACGGGATCGCTGTCGCACCCAGTTGACGAAGTCGCTGTTGGCCTCCTCCTCGGTGGCCGAGTCGAGGATGCCGGTGCGCCAGCCGGCACGGTGCAGCCGCACACCGAGATCGGCGTCCTCGGTGACGTTCCACGGATCCCAGCCGCCGACCCGGTCGAGCACGCCTCGGCGGATGTGGTTGGAGGTGCCCCCGAGCGGCACGGGTGCCTTCGAGGCGACGAGCCCCGGGAGCAGGTAGCGGAACCAGACGTCGTACTCGCTGGTGAACCACTTCGTGATCGTGTTCTGCGTGGCGTTGTGGTAGGTCAGCCGGGCCTGCAGGCAGGCGATGCGACGTGGGGCGCGCGAGAACGCGACCGCAGCCCGGCGCAGCTGCAGGGGCTCGGGGTGGTCTTCGGCGTCGTAGATGGTGACGAGCTGGCCGCGCGCTCCGACGAGTCCCACGTTGCAGGCGTTCGGCTTCGTGCGTGGTCCGCCTGGAGGGACGACGACGACCGTCATCCCCGCGGCGGGCGCCAGGCGCTCCGCGACGGCTCGGGTGTCGAGGTCGTCGTGCTCGAGGAGCAACCTCAGGTCGAGCTTCGCGCGTGGGTACTCGAGTGCCTGGAGGGAGGCGATGACTGCGGGCAGCACCTCCGGCTCGCCGTAGGCAGGGACGAGGACCGTGTACGACGGCAGCGCATCGTCCGGCATGTCCCGCGCCTCGTCGTCGCTGACCTGCCACGACGTGCCGGTGCGCGCGCCCCGGACGAACAGCAGGGTCCGGTGTCCCAGGACCAGGAGGTACAGCGCGACGGACACCGCGACTCCGGTGCGCGCGACCGTCAGGGGGGAGACGACCGCCGCCGTGGCGACCCCGGCGACGCCGAGGACCAGCACGATCGTCTGTCCGTGGGTCAGCAGCTGCTGGGCAGTGGGACGCGGCGGGGCGACCCGGTCGAAGCCGGGCAGCGGCCGAGGAGCATGCCGGCTCATGCCGGCACCGCCACGCGTCGTGGGTCCGGGGTCGTGCTCGTGAGGACTTCGTTGCGGACCATGGTGCGCGCCACCGAGAGCAGGGTGGCCGATCGGCTGCCGTTGCTCTCCACGACCGTCAGCACGACGCGCTCGTACACCGTCGCGGTGCCGCGCTGCACCGGCCACTGCCAGGCGAGGGTGCTGCGCCGCGTCCGGTCCTTCGGGTTCGTGTAGCGGAACAGCTCACCGGTCAGCGCTCCGCCGAGGGCGACGGTCTTGTGCAGGCTGACGTCGAAGCGGTGGAACCCGTAGCAGGCCGCGACGCTGAAGGCGTTGAGCGCGCGGCTGCTCGAGGTGTCGACGACGTCGACCGACACCGGGACGACCCGCGTCCGCGCCGCGGGCGGGGAGTAGAGCAGCCGCTTCCACGTCGCGTCGCTGCCGAAGTACCGCTCGGCAGTCGGGTAGTCGCCGACGGGCGCGGCTGACCACCCGGCGGGCCGCGCGTACGTCGAGGTGAGCGGCAGCAGCCGCGCGCCGCCGAAGGGCGTCACGATCGCGTCGTTGCGCGCCAGACGACCGTCGGCGGCACCAGCGACGCCCGCCAGCCCCGCGACGAGAGCGAGTGCGGCGACGCCGCCGACCGTGCGCAGGCCGAGCGGTCGGTGGGGCAGTCGCGCCGCGCTGACGGGCGCCACGAGCTCGGGGCGCACCTGCAGTCCGAAGCGAGGCGCGCCGAGCAACAGCGCCGTGGCGCCGACCGCGAACGTCGCGATGCCCAGGACGGGGTGCAGTGCGTCCAGGGCCACCGTCCTCCCGTAGAACCGCCCCGTGGTCAGGACCAGCACGATGCGCAGCAGGTTGAGCAGCCAGACGAGAGCCACGCCGCTCGCCAGCCACAGAGCCCTGCGGCGCCGGCTTCCCACCAGGACGACCGTCGCGGCAAGTCCGAGGAGCGCGAACCCGAGCATGCTGCTGGCCCCTGCGCACGCGCTGGCAACCGCGACCTCGAAGCCGCCCTTCCCGCCGACGGCGAAGGTCCCGGTGTCGCCGTCCGTCAGCCTCGCTACCGGCACGACGTGCAGGACGAGCCCGAGCGCCCCGGACGTCGACCGCACCATGACGTCCTGGGTGTGGTCGAGCAGCTGCGTCCAGGGCACCGGCCAGGCCAGCGCCGTGAAGGCAAGGGGACCACGCAGCTGCCACGTCGAGCGCGTGCCGAGGACGACGGCGCACACGCCCGCGGCGAACAGCGGCAGGGTCAGCAGGTCGACCCGCAGCACCCAGTACTGCTCGCGCAGGTGGTCCGGGAGGAGCGCCAGCCCGACCAGTGCCGCCGCGATGAGCGGCAGCCCGATGAGCAGGTCGACCTGGCGGTCCGCGACGGTGGGTCCCTGCCAGGGCCGAGCGCGCACCGCCACCGCCATGCCTAGAGCCAGGAGGGGGACCAGCCCGAGGTAGGCGAGCGGTGTGTCCAGCCCGAGTCCGGAGAGCAGGCTGCGAAGGCTGTAGTGGTAGGCGCCCACGACGAGCGCCACCACCAACAGCGGTCCGGCGACCCGGGCGCGTGCCACGCGCGCTTCCCGTGGAGCGCTCAGGAGGTCGTCGTGACCTGCACGGGCGCGGTCAGCTGCCGCCGGCGCCGGTACAGCACGACGGCTCCCGTGAGACCGAGCGCGGCGAGGGGCAGGGCTGCTGCCCAGTTGGCCTCGGGCACGACAGGCGGGTTGTTGGGGTCGACGCAGACCTCGTTGCTCTTGTCGGTGAAGCCCGTGCCACTGGCGTTGCCCGACACGGCGACGCGGTCGCACACGAGGTCGCCGGAGTTGACGCCGGTCACGGTGATGGTGAACGTCGCCGTCGACCCGCTGCTGCCGGCCGCGAACGGGACGTCCTTGTCGTCGCTGGCCGCGACGATCGGCTCGTTCTGGTAGCCACTGGCCCCGCTGTCGATGTAGGTGCAGTCCCGCAGGCGGTAGCTGCCGGGCGCCCGGCCGGAGTCGACCTGGAAGGTGAAGTCGTACGACCCCGGCGTGCTGTTCGGCGTGACGCTCAGCAGGGTCTTGGTCAGCGGGCCCGCCCCGGCGCCGTTGAGGACCCCGTTGCAGCTCGTCGACGGGTCCTTGGACGGCGTCGCGACGAGGCCGGACGATGCGGCGGGCTTCAGCTTCGGGGTGGACGGGGCAGCGCTCGTGCCGACTGCACCCGTGGCCAGCAGTCCGGCAGTGGCGAGCGCTCCCGTGGTGGCGAGGGCGCCGAGGGCAAGGACGGGACGACGTGTGCGCATGGCTGGCTCCAGATGTCGGCAACGCCGACGGGACGCGGACGTCCTCCCACGTTGCCGAGCGACACCCACCCCGCAAAAGGGTTCTTTGGTACCTATCGCCTCGACAACAGCGGCGTGTTGTCCCGGTTCTGGACCCAGTGTCCGCTATGTGACGCCGGGTTTTGACGCGCTGATTGCCGGGGGCCAGCGTTGTAGGTGTAGGAGATCCGGGGGGATTCCATGACCGCACTCGTCATCGCGGACGGCGACGTCGTCGCGCGCGGGCTCGTTGCCTTGCTCGGCGACGCCGGCCGCGCGGTTGTCGTCGCGGGCCCGCACCTCGGCCTGCAGGTCCGCAACCGCACCTGGGACGTGGCCGTCGTCGCGCTCGCCGACCCGGTGCGGTCGCTCGACGTCGTGCGGAGGCTGGCACCCGTCCCGTGCGTGGTGCTCCACCGCACGGGCCGGCGGGCCGATCGCGAGGCCGCGTGGCGCGCCGGGGCTGCCGCCTGGGTGGGCCTCGACGTGACGGCCTTCGCCCTCGACGGCTTGCTCTCGGCCGTGGAAGCAGGAGAGCGGGTCTTCTCCGCGGCGGTGCCGGCCGCTCGGCCTCTGCTCGGCCAGTCGCTGAGCCGACGCAGCGACGACCCCGATCCGTTGACGCCTCGCGAGGCGGAGATCGTGGCCATGGTCGTCGCCGGCCACACCAACAAGCAGATCGCCCACCGGCTCGGGCTCGCCGAGCAGACGGTGAAGAACCACCTGGTGCGCACGATGGACAAGGCGGGCGTCAGCTCGCGCGTGCAGCTCTACGGCTGGGCTGTATCCCGCTCCGCGTAGCCGCGGCCTATCGTCACCGCGTGCTGAAGGTGGGTCTCACGGGTGGCATCGGATCAGGGAAGTCGACCGTCTCGCGTCAGCTCGGGGCGTACCCGGGAGTCGTGGTCGTCGACGCCGACCTGCTCGCCCGGGAGGTCGTGGAGCCGGGGACGCCGGGCCTCGCCAAGGTGGTCGAGGAGTTCGGCCCCGAGGTCCTCCGGGACGACGGCAGCCTCGACCGCGACCGTCTGGGCGCGCTCGTCTTCGGCGACGAGGCCAAGCGCAAGGCGCTGTCCGGCATCCTGCACCCGCTCATCGGCGAGCTGTCGGCGCAGCGCTGGGCGGACGCGGAGGCGAGCGGCGCGGAGGTCCTCGTCCACGACGTGCCGCTGCTCGTGGAGGCCGACCTCAAGGACATGTACGACGAGATCGTGGTCGTGGACGTCCCCGTCGAGGTCCAGGTGACGCGGCTCGTCGAGCTGCGGGGGATGAGCGAGGCCGACGCCCGGGCCCGCATCGCGAGCCAGGCCAGCCGGGAGGCGCGGCTCGAGGTGGCGACCGCGGTGCTCGACAACAGCGGCTCGCTCGCCGACCTCACACGGCAGGTCGAGGCCCTCGCAGGCAAGTGGGGCGTCACCCACACGTGACATTGCGTCGGCCCGAGGTTTGGCCGATCCCTGGGTGTGGGCAAGAGGACTCTCTCGGGAACGGTACGGGCGTTTCGGCACGATCATGCCGATGCGCCATCTAGCGTCTCCGCCGTGCCGCCCCCGAGACACGCCACCCAGACGCGCTCCGAGCAGAAGCTTGCGACCGCGCTGGGGCTCAGCCCGTGGTACCTCCGGTTCCTCGCCGCGCTGATCCTCACCGTCCTCGGGACGGGCGTCGCGACCGCGCAGGGCGAGGCGCCCCACCGGACCGTCGCGTCGCCGATCGCCGACATCCGGGTCACGAACCCTGCGCCCCCGCGGGTCATCACGGTCACGTCGCCCGTTGCGGCGAAGCCGAAGGTCGTGAAGCACAAGGCTGTGGCCACGAAGCGGGCCGTCGTGCGCCGGCCCGCCAAGCGCGTGCAGCGCTGGCTCCCGACCGGCACCGGCATGTGGCTGCACGAGTTCGACCAGAGCCAGGGCGGTGACGGCGCGGCGATCGTCGCGCGGGCCAAGGCCGTCGGGCTGACGCACCTGTTCGTCCAGACCGGCTCCTCCAAGCTGGGCTCCATCGCCAACCGGCCGCTCCGCGCGATCCTCCCGTCCAGCGGCCGGGCAGGCATCAAGATCATCGCCTGGGACTTCGCGAACCTCGCGCACCCCGAGGCCGACGCCCGCCGGCTGGCCTCGGCCGCGCTCTTCCGCTGCGGTGGTTGCCCGCGGGTCGCCGCCGTCGCGCCGGACATCGAGACCGCCGCCGAGGGCACGCGCATCAACGGCAGCAACGTCATCCGCTACTACAACGAGCTGCGCAAGCGGCTGCCGGCCGACGTGGCGATCCTCGCGACCGTTCCGTGGCCGAGCGAGGCGCGCAAGAACTACCCCTACGCCAGCACCGCGGGCCGCGTCGACGCGATCATCCCGATGGCCTACTGGTACAACCGCAACCCGGCGACGGTCACCGCCCAGTCGATGGCGTTCTTCAAGAAGTTCCACAAGCCGGTCATGCCGGTCGGGCAGGGCTACGACGGCCGGCTCGACGCCCCGTACCTGCGGCCCGACATGCACCCGTACCTGTCGGTGAAGTCCTTCCTCCTCACCGCTCGGCAGTGGGGGGCGCGGTCGGTCTCGCTCTGGTCGTGGCAGACGACCGGCCCGAACCAGTGGAAGGCGCTGCACAGCGCCAAGAAGCTGTTCGCCGAGGGCTGACCTGTCGGACCTCCGACGTACCGTGGAGGGATGCCGGCTGAGATCAAGGGCGCCCACGGGGTCAGGCCCACCGTCGCGCGGCTCGACAGCAACCTCAAGCGGGCAGCGCGCAAGTTCGAGGTCGTCAGCGAGTTCGCTCCCGCCGGCGACCAGCCGGCCGCGATCGAGGAGCTGACGCGCCGGCTCGAGCGGGGCAAGCCCGACGTCGTGCTGCTCGGCGCGACCGGCACCGGCAAGTCCGCCACGACGGCCTGGCTCGTCGAGCAGGTGCAGCGCCCGACGCTCGTCATGGCGCCCAACAAGACGCTCGCCGCGCAGCTCGCCAACGAGTTCCGCGAGCTGCTGCCCAACAACGCGGTCGAGTACTTCGTCAGCTACTACGACTACTACCAGCCCGAGGCCTACGTCCCGCAGACGGACACCTACATCGAGAAGGACTCGAGCGTGAACGAGGAGGTCGAGCGCCTCCGGCACTCGGCCACCATGTCGCTGCTCACTCGTCGTGACGTGATCGTCGTCGCGTCGGTCTCCTGCATCTACGGCCTCGGCACGCCGCAGGAGTACGTCGACCGGATGGTCAAGCTGACGGTCGGCGACGAGGTCGAGCGCGACCAGCTGCTGCGCAAGCTCGTCGACATCCAGTACACCCGCAACGACCTCGCCTTCAGCCGCGGCACCTTCCGGGTGCGCGGGGACACGATCGAGGTCTTCCCGGTGTACGAGGAGCTCGCGATCCGCGTCGAGATGTTCGGCGACGAGATCGAGCGAGTCATGACCCTGCACCCGCTGACGGGCGAGGTCGTCGAGGAGCACAACGAGGTCTTCGTCTTCCCCGCGACGCACTACGTCGCCGGCCCGGAGCGCATGGAGCGCGCGGTGCAGGGGATCGAGCTGGAGCTCGCGGACCGCCTGGCAGCCCTGGAGAAGCAGGGCAAGCTGCTGGAGGCGCAACGGCTGCGGATGCGGACCACCTACGACATCGAGATGATGCGCCAGGTCGGCTTCTGCAACGGCATCGAGAACTACTCACGGCACATCGACGGCCGGTCCGCAGGGACGGCGCCGCACACGCTGCTCGACTACTTCCCCGAGGACTTCCTGCTCGTCATCGACGAGTCGCACGTGACGGTCCCGCAGATCGGCGGCATGTACGAGGGGGACATGTCCCGCAAGCGGACTCTCGTCGACCACGGCTTCCGGCTGCCCTCGGCGATGGACAACCGGCCGCTGAAGTGGGAGGAGTTCCTGCAGCGGACGGGCCAGACCGTCTACCTGTCGGCGACGCCGGGGACCTACGAGCTCTCCCGGGTCAAGGACGACGTGGTCGAGCAGGTGATCCGCCCGACCGGCCTCGTCGACCCCGAGATCGTCGTCAAGGCGACCAAGGGCCAGATCGACGACCTCGTCCACGAGATCAAGGTCCGCGTCGAGAAGGACGAGCGCATCCTCGTCACGACGCTCACCAAGAAGATGGCCGAGGACCTCACCGACTACCTGCTCGACCTGGGCATCCGGGTCCGGTACCTGCACTCCGAGGTCGACACGATCCGCCGCATCGAGCTCCTCAAGGAGCTCCGTCAGGGCGTCTTCGACGTGCTCGTCGGCATCAACCTGCTGCGCGAGGGCCTCGACCTGCCGGAGGTCTCGCTGGTCGCGATCCTCGACGCCGACAAGGAGGGCTTCCTGCGCTCGGACAAGTCGCTCATCCAGACGATCGGCCGCGCGGCCCGCAACGTCAGCGGCCAGGTCCACATGTACGCCGACACGATCACGCCGTCGATGGCCAAGGCGATCGACGAGACCAACCGCCGGCGGGCCAAGCAGATCGCGTACAACGAAGAGCGCGGCATCGACCCGCAGCCGCTGCGCAAGAAGATCGCCGACATCCTCGACGACATCGTGCGCGAGGACCCCGAGCTCGTCGGCGGCTCGGGCCGCAACCAGTCGCGCGGCAAGGCGCCGGTCCCCGGGGCGCCTGGCACCGGGAAGACCCATGTGGCGTCGATGAAGGGCATGCCCCGGGCCGAGCTCGCGATGCTGATCCAGCAGCTGCAGGACCAGATGCACGAGGCGGCCCGGGAGCTGTCCTTCGAGCTCGCGGCGCGGCTGCGCGACGAGGTCAACGAGCTGAAGAAGGAGCTCCGCGGCATGGACGCCGCTGGTATCCGCTGAGCCAGGTTGTGAGGCGGGCCGCTCCTGGGTAGGGCGCCCTCATGCCTGCTCTGGCCTCGCTCCGGCACCGGCTGGCCACGCCCGCGGCCGGCGGCCTGCCGCCCGCGCACACCAACGTCGCGGAACCTGCCGAGGAGGTCGGGCTGCTGCGCGGCCTGGCGAGCCGCATCACGACGCCGCTGCTCCCGGACGACTACCTCCACCTGCTCAACCCGCTGTGGAGCGCCCGTGAGCTGCGCGGCAAGGTCGTCGAGGTCCGGCCCGAGACAGAGACTGCGGCGACGCTCGTCATCAAGCCCGGCTGGGGCTGGACCGGGCGCTACCAGGCCGGGCAGTACGTCGGGATCGGCGTGCAGGTGGAGGGCCGCTGGCACTGGCGCTCGTACAGCCTGACCTCGGTGCCGGAGCACGGCGACGGCACGATCAGCATCACCGTCAAGGCCATGCCCGAGGGCTTCCTGTCGAAGCACCTCATCAGCGGTCTCGCGCCGGGCACGGTCGTGCGGCTCGCCGCGCCCCAGGGCGACTTCGTGCTGCCGGACCCGCCCCCGGAGAAGGTGCTGTTCCTGACTGCGGGCAGCGGCCTGACACCCGTCATCGGGATGCTGCGGATGCTGCACCGGCGCGACTCCGTCCCGGACGTCGTCCTCGTGCACTCGGCCCGCAACGCCTCCGACGCGCTGTTCCGCCAGGAGCTGAAGCAGCTCGTCGCCGCGCACGACGGGTTGACGGTGCACGAGCAGCTGACCGACGAGATGGGGCTGCTGACCGTCGAGCGGCTCGTCGACGTCGTGCCCGACTGGACCGAGCGCGAGACCTGGGCCTGCGGGCCGCCCGCGATGCTCGACGACGCCGAGAAGCTCTGGCGGACCAACCACCTCACGGGCCGGCTGCACGTCGAGCGGTTCTCGCTGCAGCTCGACGGGGCCGGGGGAGAGGGTGGCACCGTCACCTTCGGCGCGGGCGGGAAGACCGCCGAGGTCGACGGCGCCACCACCCTGCTGGAGGCCGGTGAAGCCGCGGGCGTGCAGCTCCCGTTCGGCTGCCGCATGGGCATCTGCCAGTCCTGCGTGGTCCCGCTGCTGGCCGGGTCGGTGCGGGACCTGCGCAACGGCACCGTCCACCAGGAGGGCGACCGGATCCAGACCTGCATCAGCGCAGCCGCCGGCGACTGCGTCCTCGGCGTCTAGGGAGAGACATGGCTGTCAGCGACATTCACGCCTTCGCGCACCTCACCGAGGAGCAGATCGAGGAGCTCGGGCGTGAGCTCGACCAGGTCCGCCGCGATGTCGAGGCCGACCGCGGGGAGCGCGACGCGGCCTACATCCGGCGGGCCATCGCGCTGCAACGCGGGCTCGCTGCCGGCGGCCGGATCACGCTGTTCGCCAGTGCCTTCCCGCCTGCCTGGGTAGCGGGGACGACGATGCTCGGGCTGGCGAAGATCATCGAGAACATGGAGCTCGGGCACAACGTCATCCACGGCCAGTGGGACTGGATGAACGACCCGGAGATCCACTCCAGCACCTGGGAGTGGGACACCGCCTGCCCCTCGGAGCAGTGGAAGCACAGCCACAACTACGTGCATCACAAGTACACGAACGTCGTCGGGAAGGACAACGACGTCGGCTACGGCATCCTGCGCATCACACGGGACCAGAAGTGGCACCCGATCAACCTCGGGCAGCCGGTCTACAACGCCCTGCTCGCGACCTTCTTCCAGTGGGGCGTCGCCATGCACGACCTCGAGATCGAGAAGATCCGCAAGGGCACCAAGGACCGTCGCACGACCCTGCGACAGCTCAAGCAGATCGGGCGCAAGGTGGCCCGCCAGGTCGGCAAGGACTACGTGCTCTTCCCTCTGCTCACCGGACCGCAGTTCCTCTCGACGCTGACGGCCAACGCGACGGCGAACCTCATCCGCAACCTCTGGTCGTACACCGTGATCTTCTGCGGCCACTTCCCCGACGGCGCGGAGAAGTTCACGGAGGAGCACCTCGAGGACGAGACGCAGGCCGAGTGGTACCTGAGGCAGATGCTCGGTTCCGCCAACTTCAAGGCCGGCAAGCTGATGGCCTTCATGTCGGGCAACCTCTGCTACCAGATCGAGCACCACTGCTTCCCGGACCTGCCGAGCAACCGGTACGCCGAGATCGCCGAGCGACTGCAGGAGATCTGCGCGAGGTACGAGATCCCCTACACGACAGGCTCTCTGGCCGCGCAGTACCTCAAGACGCTGCGCACGATCTGGAAGCTCTCGCTCCCTGACCGCTTCCTCCGCGCCACGTCCGATGCGGCGCCCGAGACGGCCTCCGAGCGCGGCGGGACGGTGCAGCAGCTGCGGCTCGTCAGCTGACGGTCGGGGCGAAGGCCGTCAGGCGATGAGGGTCCGCGCAGGGGAGCGGCGCGCGCTGCTGGACAGCGTCTCGTCCCACGCGGCGCGCAGCCGCGGCACAGCGGGAAGCAGGACGTCGACGGGCAGGGTGTACGGCAGCCGCAGGTAGCGCTCCAGCCCACCTTCCGGCGCGAACGAGGGTCCGCTCGCGAGGAGCACGTCGTGCCGCTCCGCGACGGCCGTGAGCGTCGAGGACGCCGCCTCCGGCAGCTCGACCCACAGGCAGAGACCGCCCGCCGGCATCTCGAACCGCCACTCCGGCAGCTCGCGGACGAGAGCGTCGGCCAGGGCGTTGCGTGACAGCCGGAGCCCGTCGCGGCGCTCGGTGAGGACGGCATCGGCGCGACCCAGCAGCTGCAGCAGCGCGAGCTGCTCGAGGACCGGTGCGCCCAGGTCGAGCGACAACCTGGAGGCGATGACGGCGGCCTGTCGCGGCTCCGGCACGCGGACCCAGCCGACCCGGAGACCGCCCCAGAACCCCTTGCTCGCACTGCCCACGGTGATGGTGTCGGGCGCGAACGACGCGAACGGTGCGGGCAGCTCGACGTCGTCGAGGGCGAGGTCGACGAGCGACTCGTCGACGATCGCGGTCACCCGGCCGGTGCGAAGGGCGGCGGCCACTGTCTCGCGGTCGTCCGCGGACAGCAGGTTGCCGGTCGGGTTGTGGAAGTCGGGGATCAGGTAGGTCGCGCGGGGGCCGACCTGCTTGATCGCGGCAGTCATCGACTCGAGGTCCGAGCCGCGGGGGTCGAGGTCGACGCCCGCGAGCCGGGCGCCGGCTCGCTGGAGGGTGGCGATCGCGTTCGGGTAGGTCGGTGACTCGACGAGCACCCGGTCGCCGGTCGACACCACAGCGCGCGCGGCGACGGCGACGGCGGCCAGGGCCCCGGACGTCACGAGGACCTGGTCGGGCGAGGTCGGCAGCCCGCGGGCCTCGAAGCGGGCCGCGATGGCCTCGCGCAGCGCGGGCAGCCCGGTCGGGTAGTAGCCGGTGCCGGGCAGGTACGACGGCAGCTCGGCCACCGCCGTCTCGTACGCCTCCTGCACACCGGTCGGAGCCACCGGCGCCGCGCAGGTGAGGTCGATCGCGTCCGTCAGCCCGTCGACCGGCGCGAGCAGGTGGTCGCCGCGGTGGCCGCGCGCCGCGGGCAGGGCAGCGACGGTCCCGGAGCCCTGCCGGGCCGTCGCGTAGGAGTGCTCGACGAGCAGCGCGTAGGCGCGGGTCACGGTCGTGCGGCTGACCCGCAGCACCGTCGCGAGGTCGCGCTCGCTCGGGAGCCGGGTGCCGACCGGGATGCGGCCGTCCGCGATGAGCCGGCGGAACGCCTCGGCCAGACCGCGGTAGGCCGGCGAGGTGTCGTAGTCACCGAGGAGGGCGGCAGCGCGGGTCGACGACTGCTGGCGGTCCATGCAGACCACTGTCGCAGGATTGGCTCTGGAAAACCAGACCACTTGCCTCCCAAGATGGTCTGCATGCAGACCACTGGTGCGCTCCTCGCGGATCTCGGACCGGCTGCCCAGGTGCGCGCGGGCCGGCTTCCCCGCCGCCTGGCGCAGCTGTTCTCCGGCCTGGTCCTCTACGGCGTGAGCATGGGTCTGATGATCCGCGGCGGCCTCGGGCTGGACCCGTGGGACGTCTTCCACTCCGGCGTGACGAGCCATGTGCCGCTGTCCTTCGGCGCCGTCGTGACCCTGGTCGGCTTCGTCGTGCTGCTCGCCTGGATCCCGCTGCG
>Ga0070658_10001801_pt1 | contig 18005 bp, 17 predicted proteins | sample KBSC13metaG_FD_64664 | JGI IMG/M metagenome (GOLD analysis project Ga0070658, IMG submission 64664) | Corn rhizosphere microbial communities from Kellogg Biological Station, Michigan, USA - KBS C1-3 metaG | ecosystem: Host-associated > Plants > Roots > Rhizosphere > Soil ...
TACTATGTGAGCGGGGAGTACATGGTCAACTCTAAGGTCGGCGCGATCGTCGCGCGGTCCTATTGGCGCTACCCGGTCAGCGACAGCTTCACGAGCTCAGACCAGCTTGGCGTCACCTACGCGATGTCCCCCAACCTCACCTGGCGCGGCCTCTACGAGGGTCTCCACGATCGACCCAAGGACATGCAGACCACAGCCAGCAACCGATTCACGGTGCAGCTTCTTTTCCGGTTCTAACCAACTAGCGTTGGGGCGTCCAGCGCGACAGGAGCGGTCGCCATTTGACTTAGCGGTCGCTGCGCATGCTGGGTTTGCCTCTCAAGACCGTATTGAGGAGGAAACTTGCTGCGTGATCGAGAAGCAAGCGTCAGAATGCGCATAGGTGAGTATGTAGATGGCGTTTGAAAATGTGATGGTGCGGACGAGCGACGGCAACCAATTCGGGCCGGGGACGATGGCTCAGTTGGCTCAGTGGTGTGGCGAGGGACGTGTGCCGCCCGACGCGATTGTCATCGATGTCACAACCGGGGAAGAACAGCCTCTCTCAGCATTTCCTCAACTGGGTGTTTGGCCACCGGCATACGCCGGCGGTCAGGCGCCGCCGCCACCCCCGCCGCAGATTACGGCGACCGATCGCCTGATCCCCATGAAGAATCCAAAGGCGCTCGCCGCGTATTATTGCGGCGTTTTCGCAATTGCCTGCGGCGTAGTTCTTGGGCCTATCGCGATAGTGCTGGGCGTGCTTGGTGTCCGCGAGGCGAAGACGCTACAGGTGGGCAAAACTCACGCCATTGTCGGCATTGTCGGCGGGTCCATAGCGACCTTGCTTTGGCTCGTGCCGATTATCGCGATCGTCTACAGCAATATGACACATCAATGGTAGGAAGCGGCGAACGCTTGGGCCGGGTCGAGACAAGCTCGACGCCCTACTGTAAATTGCGGTAGCGCTTTCGTTAATCAAAAGCGACAACCGACTCACATCAAATTTGCAACTGACGCTTGAAACGCGCGGCCTTCTTTAAGATCGCACGGCTCGCCCCGGAATTCCCCTACAGATGCCTGTCCCGTCGCGGTAGCTATTCATTCGCAATTAGAAGCTCGGCAGGCCCATGTCGTTGTCGTCGGCGGGTTGACCGTCGACCATGACCTTGTGGGTGAGCGTGTGGCTGGAGGTCAACCGCCAGCCGGCGGGCGTCTTGGTCCACGTGTCGTTGGCGGAGCTGACGTCGACGACGTGGGTCGGCGATTGGTCGGGTACGGCGACGACGATTCGCACTTCATCGTCGACCTTGGCGACGACTTTATTTCCCACTACCTTACACTGACGCACGATCGTACCGGCTTGAACGGTGGTGGCCATGCTGACGACCTGTTGGGCGCTGTCGACCAGGTCGTGGTAGGTGATGTGCTTGCCTTTGGAGTCGACGCCAACGAAGCCAGTCGACACATACTTGAGCATGCCGTGCGTGTCCTTGAGCCCAGCGGCGGCATTCTCGCGGTCGTACATCGACTGGATGGCCGACTTCACCGATTTCACCTGAAGCTTGGGGAGTGAAGTGCCGGCAAGTGCCGCTGTGGACGGCAGCAATGCCGCGAGAGCCATGAGCGGGTACGGAAATCTCATTTAAAAATCCTCATTTCTAACAGGCTGCTTGGTCGCTAAGTGGCTGTAAGATAAAGATAGTCATATCGCGCGGTGGTCCTCATCATTCACCATTGTGCGAACGCCGTTCTCTCTGATGGGTCGAAAGGATTTATCAATGACTAATCTGGATTACGAGCACCGAATGAACGCCCTGAACCAATTGATACATGAAACGCTGGGCGTCAGCTTGAACACCGTGCGCGCGGCTTACGGCCGGGCGAAGAACACATCGATCAACGTGAAGTCGACCGCGAGTGAAACAGGACGTCTCCCAAGGTCGTCGGCAAGGCAGCCGGCGTTCCTGACGTCCGATATCCCATCGGCCGAGTTGCCACGCAATGTCGCCGTTCTCGATCGGCCCCACCCGATCCTCGACACCGTACTAATGGCACAGCGGAAGTCGTTCCTGACTCGGTTCCGAAATGCGAAGTCGCCCGGGGAAGACTATATCCCCGAACGGAGCGACGTGCTGCCGATGGCGATCTTCGCGAATGATGTCGACGATGCCGGCGAGTCGGCGTCGGATTGGCATCGCCTGCGCAATGAGTTCTGGTCGATCGCGCGGACGGACAAGATCATCATGGAGCGGTACAAACGCGACGTGCTCGGGTAGGCGGTTCAGCACGGGATGGCTCCGCGAACCACGACGATAAACGTCATGGCTTTGCCGCCTTCGGCGAGACGTCCGTCCCGGACTAAAGAATAGGAACCGATGCCCGCGCCGTTTGGTGCGGGCGTTTCTATTAGCTGACGCCTCGGCGAGGGTCGGCTTGCCGGTTGCTAGCGCAACCTTTCAGGCGCCCCGTACATTCTAAAACTATGGGCTCGACGGTCTTCGCCATGCTTCTGAGGGCCGAAGCATGCCACATTGGGGCGTTTGCATTCTTGACGCAACCGGTCTGTGACTGCATGCCTGCCCAGGGCTGCAGGCATGGCACCCGATACTTCCTACCTACTCCCTACTTGACACCGCGGTACTGTTCGAAGGCGACCGCCAGGTATTCGAGCAGGTCGGCGTAGTTGATCCGCTGGACGCCGGGCGGCGGGGTGATGCCGAGGCGCTTCATGAGCGGGACGGCGAGGCGCATGGCGGCGATTTGCTGGATGGGCGCGGGCACCTGGAAGCGGCGGTCGATGGCGTGACGGATGGCGCGGTACTCGGGTACGGTCATTTCGTAGACGTGGCGGCCGATGTCCTTGAGGGCGTACGGCGCTAGGTGCTCGGGCAGGACGCGCGGCGGGGGTGCAAGGGCGTCGAGCCAGGCGCCGGGCGGCGGACCGTCGCTGAGGAAGGCGTTATCGGCGCGTTTGCCAAATCGTCGACGCGGCGCGGGAGTAGGGCCGCGGCCCATCCAGTTGCCGATCTTGGGCGCGCGCTGCTTGACGACCATGGTCCCCGCGACGAAGTCTCCCAGCCGCTGGTACTTCTGCGTGAAGAGCAGAAAGATCAGAGTCAGCATGATCGACGCCGCGCCCATGGCGGACAGGGCGTGCTGCTTGGTAATCTCTCCCATGGCTATCAGGCCGATAACCGTCCACGGCATTCCGTCGACAACGCGCAGCAGATTGCGGGTAATCACGGAGAATGGGTTGACGGGGTATCCGCCGTCGCGCATCACGCGCATGCCCAGTTGACGTTTACCGGGTGTCTGACCGTTCCATGCGATCTCAAAGTAGATGAAGTAGCCCCACAAAACAATGAAAAACGCGATGGCGCTGAGAGCGGTTCCGATTTCGGAGATCGTTGTGGCGATGACCTTAGCGGTGCCGTTCGTCAACGCAAACCGGCTGATCAGTGAGAGGATCGTTCCCACCACTATTGCGAGTACGATGAAGGTCAGAAGTTGATAGAGGCTATCGATGAGGTTGGCGAGGAACCGGGTGCCGACACCGGCCAGCTCGTACTCGATCTCGATATTCTCGGGCGTTATGACGAGTATCTCACGTGACATGGAGTATAATTCCGAAGAGAGAATGGTGAATTAAGGATAGTGAATAGTGAAGTTGCGGACAAGAACGGTCAGATGTCGGCAACAACTCTTCACTTCACTATTCTCAATTCACTATTCACCATTCTATCCTAACTTATGGCTATTGACGAACGGGCGTTTATTAATAAGAAGCGGGTCAATTGGGAGCGGCTTTCGTTTATCGTGGAGCGCACCAAGAACAGTGGTCTCGGCCGGCTGTCCAAGCAGGAGTTGCCACAGCTCGGATCGCTGTATCGACGCGCGGCCGCGGACCTCGCCTATGCCCGCCAGCAGGGCGCCAATCCTAATTTAATATTATACCTGAACGAATTGGTGGGGAACGCCCACGGTGTGATCTACACCGAGGACAGCGGCGGATGGCCTCGCGTCTGGCGCTTCCTCCGCTTCGGCTTGCCTGCCGTGCTGCGTCGACGGATGCCGTTCATCATCGTCGCCATCCTGTTGACTATCATCGGCGCCTGGGCGGCGTATGCACTGGTGCACAAGAGTGAATCCTATCTGGGTCTGTTCCTGCCGGAGCAATTCAAGGATTCGTTCGAGTCCTGGAAAAAGGGATTCGCCGACCACGGCGACATTTCGTTGGGCGAGGGCGCGGAGTTCTCGTCGAAGTTGATGACGAACAACACCAAGGTTGGAATTGTTGCGTTCGCCACCGGCATCACGTTCATCGTGCCGGTGATGCTCCTACTTTACAACGGCGCAACGATGGGGGCTCTGATCGCGGTCGTCCAGCCGACGGGCCACCTCACATCGATGTGGGCGGGGATTCTGCCGCATGGCGTCTGCGAACTCAGCGCCATCTTCATTTGTGGCGGAGCCGGGATGTCAATCGCCTGGTCGCTCATTGCGCCGGGAAAATACAATCGTACAGACGCGCTTGTGCTTGCCGGTAGAGACGCTTGCAAGATGATGGTGGGGACTGTCCCCATGTTCATCATTGCCGGCATCCTCGAAGGGAACGTCTCGCACTCATCGCTGCCGCACTGGGCCAAGTTCGGCCTGGCCGCCGTACAGTTTATCGGTTTGCTGTTCTACATCTACGGAAGCCGAGAAACCAGGCTACAGACCTCCATCTAATTCGCCGGCGACCGGCGATATAAATTTCCAACCAACTGGCGTTGGCGCGTTCAGCGCGGTCAAACGGACGGGATAATGCGCACAATTTTCTTGGCGCAGGAACTAAGCCGTATTAGACCGTGTTCCTGGCATGTAATTAATTGCGTTTCAAGTCGATATCCGTGGCCGGAGTATAAAGTCGGACTTTTTGGTTTAGGAGCTAGAATCATGACACAGTCGATCAAGTCTCTCGCCGTGGCCACAGCCATGGTGGCATTCTTTGCAACAGTCACAGTCGTCGGCATCCAGTCGGTCAAGCCGCACGCCGCGCCCGTTGCGGGCACAGTCACACCGTTCCAGGTCGTCATTCCCGTGCATATCACAGCAGGCCACAATGCCGGTACGTACAACGGCGTAACCACTGGCTCGCAGGCATTCACGGTACCGGCGGGACAGCAGCTGACGATTGAGACCGTGTCCGGCTACCGCAACGACCCTCCTCTCGCCGCGGGGACATTTGACGACATCAACACATTTGTATCGACTTCGGTGGGTGGAGTTCGCGTCTCGTATGCGGGTCCCGATGTCATTCGCGACGATGAAGTTATCCCTGCTGTGGGACAGAGCGGCGCATTGAAAATCTATGCGGATCCGTCGACGGCGGTAGTCATTAACGGCGGCCGAAACAGCACCAATCTTTCCGAGACAATTAATGTTGTTGTGTCCGGATACCTGACCGCCCTGTAGCGGCGCGGACGGGATCCTCATGTTGAGCATCGGAGGAATATTATGGACCGAGTTATCAAAGCGGCAGTGTTTATCAGTCTAGGCATCACGGCATTAATGCCGATGGCCAGCCACGCCACCAACACGCCCGTGGTGGTGATGAACACGACGACGACGCCCGTGCCGGTCAAGGTCACTGCGTCGCCGCATCAGTACGAGATTGCCTGGTTTTCGGGGACGACGAGCGGATTTACGGAGACATCGTCGTTTACCGTGCCTGCAGGCAAGAACTACGTGATCGAGGGAATATCCTGCGAAGCCTACGCCCCATCCAGCACGGAGGTCATGATTAAGATCACTACGACCGCGGGTGCTTCGACGATCACGCACTACATCACCGGTTTCATCTCGTCGAAAATCTACGGCAACTACTGGATTCTGGGTCAGATCCCGGTCAAGATCTATGCCGATACCGGGACGACTGTCACCATCGACGTGGTTCGCCAAAGTCCCGCGGGCGCATCGATCGGGTACTACAGCGACGTCATCCTTTCCGGACGTTTCGACACACTGTAACTCTTCCACCCTTCTTCTCGAACAGGCCGGCACGCGACGTGCCGGCCTTCATTCCGTTTTCCCTGACCGTTACATTACGCACATCACCGGGTAGGTTGATATTGGATGGCGGACCGACGAAGAGGAGTCCTGACACGTCAGCGCAGTCCTCTCCTTGCGTAGGAGAGGGAAGGCCCTGACTTGCTGAGGGCGCTCCTTGGAAAGGAGCCTGCCGTGCGAATGAGAGAAGACATTGCTGCCTTCGCCGACCGGGTCGACGCGGGACGGCAACTTGGAAACGAGATTGCATTCCGCAATTATCCCGATCCCATCGTACTCGCCCTTCCACGCGGTGGAGTGGCGGTGGGCTTCGAGATCGCCCATCGGTTGGGCGCGCCCCTCGACATCATCGTCGCCCGTAAACTCGGCGCGCCTCATCAACCCGAGCTTGCCATCGGCGCGGTCGCGCCCGGCGGCGTGGCCATTCTCGACGAATCTGCCTACCACTATCTGGACCTTACCGAGGACGAGGTCGACGCGGCTATTGAACGTGAGACGCGAGAGATGTCTCGCCGTCAATGTCTCTACAAGGGAGACGATCCTCCGCTCAGCGTGCGCGAGCGGACCGTCATCCTTGCCGACGACGGGCTCGCGACCGGCATGACGGCCGAAGCCGCGATCGTGTCCATTCGACAGCAATCCCCCGGCAGGCTCATCCTGGCCGTACCCGTCTGCGCGCCCGACACCGTCGACCGTATACGCCCGATGGTCGACGATATTATTTGCCTCTACGCTCCAACGCCCTTCCACGCCGTCGGCATCTGGTATCAAGATTTCGAACAGATGACTGACGAGCACGTCATCGAACTGCTTGAACGGTCCCGTGCGAATTTCCCGCTGGGGACCGTTGTGCGAGGCGGGACGGGACGCGCTTAGCAGCTCCGAAATCCAGCGCACGCATTCGTGCATCGCTTCAGGCCCATGCCGGGCGAGTTGAAAGAGGTAAGCTCGATATGTCTCAAGAGGTTTCTATTCACCACGGCGACCGTGCCCTGATGGCTCATTTCACCGTGCCAAAGAACGCGAGCGGGGTTGTCATCTTCGCGCATGGCACCGGGAGCGGCCGCAACAGTCCGCGCAATGCCCATGTCGCCCGCATCCTGGAGCGGGCCGGCCTTGCAACGCTCCTGCTCGACCTGTTGACCGCCAGCGAGGGTGCGCTCGACGAATCGACGCTGCACTTCCGCTTCGACATCCCCATGCTCGCGCAGCGGATGGTGACCGCCACCGACTGGATTCACTCCCAGCCGACAATGCAAGGTGTGCCGATCGGATACTTCGGCGCCAGCACCGGGGCGGCGGCTGCCATCGTGGCGGCCACCCATCGACCACGCCTGGTGCACTCCGTGGTCTCGCGCGGCGGGCGTCCGGATCTGGCCGGCGCGGCGCTGACGTCGCTCTGGGTGCCGACCCTATTGATCGTCGGCGGGGCGGATCCCACGGTGCTGGCGGTCAACCGCGAGGCCGCGCGCAAGATCTGCGGGCGTCACGAGGTGGCTGTTGTCGACGGAGCCACTCACCTGTTCGAGGAAGAAGGCGCTCTGGACGCGGTCGCCCATATGGCGGCGAGCTGGTTCCAGTCGACGCTGCATGGGCGTCAAGAGAGCGGGAAGCCACCGGTCGACCACGACGAGGACGAGGCCTACGAGCATGTCCTGGAAGGGGCGATCGTCGCGGGGGAGACGCGGGATCGGTAGGGCCCTCTCACCCCGGCTTCGCCACCCCTCTCCCATCGGAATGGGCGAGGGGCGTGTGGACCGACTCATTGCGCGTTTGGCGTCGATATCAGTTCGCGAGGCATGGTTGAACTTTGGCGCCTTCTGGATTGTTGTGTCTGCTTGTAAGGACATTACGATCCAGAAGGTGCTTCTATGCCTACCGTCCACGATGCGCTCGATGCCGGCGCGACTGCGCCGGGTTTCCGTCTCCCGTCGAATACCGGCGATGTCGACATCGCCGATTACCGCGGCAAGAAGGGGGTGGTGCTGTACTTCATCCGCGAGTTTGGATGCATGACGTGCCAGTACCACGCGTCGACACTCGTCAAGGCGTATGCGGAGATCCAGGGCGCCGGCTTTGAGGTCCTGGTGATCGGCGGCGGGTCGACGTCGGATGCGTCGAAGATGGCCCAGCGTCTCAAGATCCCCTTCCCCGTTTGCGCCGATGGGGATCGGTCGGTGTACGCCCAGTACAATGTCGACAAGGCGTTCGCTGTCATCCAGAAGAGCGCGACGTTCGTGGTCGATGTCGAGGGTAAGGTCGTGTACGCGCACCGGTCGACGAATCCGAGCGGGGGGTTGGACATCCATGCTATACTCTCGACAATAAACCGATGAGCTAGCCTGGGGTTAAGCGTGCGATCAATCTATTTGTTTGGACTGGCGGCGACTTTGATCGTGGCCGCCTCGCTTGTGGGGTGCCAGTCGACTCCCAAACCGCCGCCCGTGAAGTCAAGTACGGTTCCAACGTCGTTATATGCACTGGTGGCAAACGAAGGCGGCATGGGCGATCTGCGCAAGGCAAGCAAGGCGGAGATCGAAAAGTACCTCGACGATCAAGCTCGGCAGTCCCAAGTGACCGATGCACACCAGTTATACGCATGTACCCTAAAGGACCGCGTACCGATCATCCCCGTTTTCACTACCGCTGATCACGCCAAGCACTTTGTCGATCGTATATTCCACAACCATCTGCGCGACAAGAGACCGCCTTCGGTCATCGCCATGTCGATTGTGGAGATGAACGATTCTGCTCTCTATGACCGGACGTCGACACGAACGGACGTGCAGATCATCGACATCGACCCGACCTTCCCGAACGAACGACGCGTTAAACCGATGGATTTGATTCAGGGCGCTGATGCCGTGAGTGCATCGGCGATCACTGACCGGCAGGTTGTCTGGGCTTCTGTCAAAGGCAGTAACGTCGACAAGGCGCGGTGAGGTTGATGTGAGGAAAACGGCGCCTGGTGCGACCCAGGACTGAAGTCCTGGGCTACCGTGGAGACCGTCCTCCGGACGGAGGGACCTACGGCGGAAGCACAACGCGAGGCCCACGACTGAAGTCATGGGCTAGGTGGAGACCGTCCTCCGGACGGAGGAGAGGTTGGCAGATGCCCACGCCCGAGTTAAATGGCGATTACCATTGTGATCGGCCGTCCGGAGGACGATCTCCATTGGCAGCCCATGACTTCAGTCGTGGGCCGCAATGGTCAAGGTAATCGATGCCGATTGACATCACGGTGCCTGCCTAGTAATATCCAAGAGAGATGACTCTAGGAGGCAGTCGATGGCGCACAGCAAAGTCGAGATCTATGTTCACGTCGTATGGGGCACCTGGAAACGTGAAGAGATGGTTACCGAGGTTTGGGAGAATCGCGTCTACTCGTGCCTACGTAAGGAACTGGCGCGAAGGAACAGTGAGGTAATCGCGATCGGCGGCGTTACCGATCATGTTCACGCACTCCTTCGACTGAGTCCCACCGAAGCGCTTGCCGACCTCATTCGTAGAGCCAAGGGTGTGTCGTCGCACATGGTCAACGAGAACAACACTGGCATCAGCGCCTTCAAGTGGCAACCCGGTTATGGTGCGTTTAGTTTGAGCCGCACACATCTCGATCAGGCGGAGTACTACGTCCGTAACCAAAAGCGACATCACGAACGCGGTGACGTTTGGCCGGTTTGGGAGGAGACGTCGGAAGAAGACGCGTAGGTAGGTAGCGGCTGCTGTGGGCCACGACTGAAGTCGTGGGCTAGCGTGGAGACCGTCCTCCGGACGGAGGGACCGACGGCGAAAGCACACGCCGGGGATAGATGGCGATTGCCCATGTCACCGTCCGTCCGAAGGACGATCTCCATGGCAGCCCATGACTTTTCAGTCCTGGGCCGCCACGGTTACCGTTCGGCTTCCTACGCGGCTTCGGCGATGTCTTCCTGGCTAAATTCGCCGCCTTCGCTCATGGTGAGGATGACCTTTTTGTCGTCGAGCACGGTCTCCAGGTGGACGGGGCGTCCCCAGAGTTTTTGCATGTTTTTCATGACACGCTCGGTGTAGTCGGGGTCGAGTTCCTTGCCGTCGTAGGCGTGCTTCATGTAGAGTTCGCCGTGTCGTTTGTAGTCACCGTCCTCGACGGTCAAGATCGGTTGGCCGAAGTTGGTCATGCTGTCGACGATGCTGTCGCGGACGCGTCGCCAGTCGGTGTCCTGGACGACCCACATCATCTCGCCCTCCACTTCCTGCATCTTGTAGGTGTACAGGTCGAGCTTCTTGACGAGGGCCTCAGTGAGGTACTTGCGAAGGAAGGTGACGTCGTTGTCTTCCTCGCAGACAGCGAAGAGTTTGGCGCGGCCGCCGCCAGGGGGGCGGGTGATGGGGCGGCCCATCCAGTCGAGTTCCTCGTCGTCACCGGGTTCGACGATGCCGTCCCAGCGTCGCTCAATGTCCTTGAGGATCTGGAAGCCGACGTAGTACGGGTTGATGGACATCCGCGAGCCAGATGGCGAGAGCACCGATGAGTGCAGGCGGCGGAACTCCCAGATTTCGGCGCTGGTGAGCTCGATGGTCTCCAGGATCTTCTCGTGCCAGTAGGATGCGAAGCCTTCGTTCATGATCTTGGTGCGCATTTGGGGCAGGAAGTAGAGCATTTCACTGCGGACGATCTCGATGATGTCGCGCTGCCATTCGGTCAGTTCGCGGCCGTATTCGACGAGGAAGCGCAGGAGGTCCTTCTCCGGTTCCTCAGGAATTTTTCGAGGCCGGGGCTTGGGCCGATCGGCCTTGCCGGCGACGTTCCAGATGTCATCGTAATCGGTATCCGGTCGCTGTCCCTCGTGCGCCCTGTCATAGGCTTCCTGTTCGGGTGTCTTGCGCTTGATGGTCGGCGAGACCGGGTCGAAGTGCTCCTCGATGGTCATCACCATGTCAAGGAACTCCTCTACCTGCCGGGAGCCGTACTCCATCTCGTATTCGTGAATGCGCTCGGCGTGCAGGCGCATCTCCTCGATCATCCGGCGATTGGTGTGCTGGAAGTAGGAGTTGTGCTTGAAGAAGTGACAGTGGCCGAGGACGTGCGCGCACACGAATTTGTGTGAGAGCATGGAGTTGTCCTCGACAAGGAACGCCTGGCACGGGTCCGTGTTGAAGACGATCTCGTAGATCTTTGACTGGCCGTACTCGTAGGACGTCTTCTGCCTGTGGTAGTCGCGCCCGAACGTCCAGTGAGAGAAGCGCGCGGGCAGGCCGTACGCGCCCAGTTCATAGATGACGTGCTGCGGGACGACCTCGAAGTGGGTCGGATAGGGGTCGAGCCCCATCTCCTTGGCGGTGTCCCAAATGATTTCCATCCATCGTTCGAGCTCTGTTTGCTCGGCTGCGGTCAATCCCATTTAGCTTATCCCCAGTCACATCGACGTAAGAAAAGAATAGAATTTAACATGGATATACAGGATGAACAGGATATTTAGGATCAGAATTATCCCGTTCATCCCCTTCATCCATGTTAATTCTTACTACGCGTGCACTAAATCCGGGTGGCCCTTGGCGAAGAATTTCTTGAGGGCGGGCCAGACGTCTTCCTTGTCGTTGATCTTGACGAGGATGACGCGCTTGTCTTCGGAGAAGGCTTCTTCGTAGGCCTGGCCGAGCGGGGCGAAGCCGAAGCTGGACTGCCAGCCGTCGGTGCCGATCTCGCCGTAGCCGATCAGGTTGCACATATCGCGCAGCTTCTTGACGAGCTCGACGCACTCGCTGTCGCCCCAGTTGTAGCCGTCCGAGAAGAGGAACGGGTAGATATTCCACTCGCGGGGGTTGTAGCGCTTGTCGATGACGTCGAGGGCGAGCTTGTAGGCGCTCGACATGCGGGTGCCTCCGCTTTCGCCAAGGCCGAAGAATTGGTGCTCGTCGACTTCTTTCGCCTCCGTGTGGCAGGTGATGAAGACGATCTCCGTGTTGGTGTACTTCGTCTTCAGGAACTGCAGCATCCAGAAGTAGAAGGAGCGGCAGATGTAGGCCTCGAACTCGCCCATGGACCCGGAGACGTCGCGCATGGCGAAGATGACGGCGTTGCGCTGGGGCTCGGTGACGAGCTCGTAGTTCTTGTAGCGTCGGTCCTCATTCTTGACCTGCCACTTGTTCGGGTTGCCCTCGCGCGCGTTGCGTCGATAGGCCTCCATCAGCGTGCGCTTGCGGTCGAGGTTGGCGGCGACGCCTCGGCGGGTGATGGTGTTGAAGACGGGGACATCGGAGACGATCTGCTTGATGCCCTTCTCTTGAAGGTTGGGTAGATGCAGGTCCTCGAAGACGAGTTCCGCAAGCTCGTCGACGGTGAACTCGGCCTCGTAGTAGTCGACGCCGGGTTCCTGTCCGGCTTTCTTGCCGGTCCCCTGCCCCTCTTTGTCGCTCGGAGCGCGGCCCAGGATATCGCCGGGCTTTGTGCCGCCCTGGCCCTGGCCCACTCGCTCGCGGTCGTGCGGGTCGAATCGGATGCGCGGCAACTCGAGGCCGCGCACAGGCACCTTCACGATCTTGCCGCGATCGGCCGTGATGATGTCCTGCTGGGAGATGATTTCGCCGAGGTTCTGCTTGATGACCTCTTTGATCTTCTCGTTATGTCTGGCGCGGTCCCGATCGGCCCTCCGATGCAGGTCCCACGAATCGTTCGAGAGTGAATAGAGCGGTACCGACATTGTTTATCTTCCTTAGAGTATATCAACCCATCACGTTGACATCTGGCTTCGGCCCCCTAACCCCCAATCCTGGGGGGACCGGACTTGTGACCCATTTCCTGACAGACGTAAATGCCACCACATCGACCTATTGGTCCGGCTCCCCCAGGATTGGGGGCTGGGGGGCCGAACGCCACTGGTCACACAACCATGCCATTTCGCGCGGCGTTGATGCGGCGGATGGCGAAGAATTCGGCGACGTTTTCGCCGCTGATCAGGCCGAGCAATTTGCCGTCCTGAGTCGGATCCAGGACGAGTACCGGAGACTGATCCTCGTTCATCTGAGCGAGCGCTTCGGACAGCTCATCGTTGGGCGCGACCGACGCGTATTCGCGGTCCATCACGCCGGCGACGTACGCGCCTGGGCCGTCGCCGGCCAGGCCGCGCATGAGGCCGTTACGGGTGAGCACGCCCTGGACTTGCTCGCCGTGCATGACGGGAAAGTCGTGCTGCGATGTCGACAGCAGCACGTCGGCGGCCTCCTTGAGGGTGTCGCCGACTTTGAGAGTGCGGACGTCAGTCATCATCGCTTCGCTGGCCAGAATGCCCTGGAGCATGGCCGCCTGTCGATAGGCGTTCGCTTCCTGGCCCGCGCCGACGAAGATGAAGAAGGCGATGAACATCAACGTGACGTTGCCGGGCGGGACGAATGACCAGATCCCGAAACAGATGGCGATGAACTGACCGATTCCGGCCGCGATGGTGGTCGCGCGTTCGGGCTGCATGTTCATGGCGAGGATCGACCGCAGAACGCGGCCACCGTCCATCGGAAAGGCGGGGATGAGATTGAAGAGCACTAGCCAGACGTTGATCCCCAGGAGCTTGAGCAGTGCGGGATTGACGGCGACGAGGGCCGGCTCGGTCAGCGGCCGGCCGAGCGCAAGCCATAGCCCGGCCGCGATCACGACGTTGACCGCCGGACCGGCGAGGGCGATCCAGAACTCCTGGACCGGAGCCGGCCGTTTGGTGATGCTGGCGACTCCGCCGATCGGATAGAGTGTGATATCGAGAACGGGGATGCCGAACCGAATCGCGACGAGGCTGTGGCCAAGTTCGTGGAGTGCCACGCAGAAGAACAGGGCGAGCACAAGCGCCACGTTCGACCAGCTAAACCCTCGACCGCCCTGGAAGCCGAAATAGATCAGGCCCAGAAAGAAGGTGAAGTGCAGACGTATCGGAATGCCCGCCACCTGTGCTATTTGCAGCGACCAGGGATGCGGTTCGGGCCTCGGTTGTTTTGTCTCTCGCTCCTCGTCCATTTGGGTTCCGTGTACTACACCGATGAATCCCGGCGACTGAAGTCACGGCTCGAAGTGCACAAGGTCCGCCTACGCGGACTCCGGTCCCATGTGCATTGCCGGAGTATTGTTGACGGTTGAGTTGCCGTCAATTTGATTATTTGATTTTTGCGCGTTTTTTCAAACGTTGAAATCAACTCTGGTCGGTCGGTCAGACCGGGTCGAGACAAGCTCGACACCCTACTGTAAGTGCAGTGTGCGATCTCATTTAGGAAAGCCACCGTTGACTTACAGTAGGGGCAACGCTTGTCTTTGCCCGGTTTGCGGCTTGCACGTTTTCACGCAGCCGGTCTGGGACGACATGCCCATCCCGGGCTATGGGCATGTCACCCAACGGACCTTACCGATTGAGCAGGGTGCCGACGTACTTCAGGAGTTCGTTGGCGGACTCTTCGGTGTAGCCCTGGTCCTTGACAAGGCGGTCGACGACGTCGTTGATGCGGCGAAGCTGCTCCTGGTCGGGCGTCTTGGTGGACGTCGTGATCTTGACGATGTCCTTGAGGTCGGCGAAGAGTTTCTTCTCCAGCGCTTCCTTGAGACGCTCGTCGCTGCCGACGCCAAAGCTGCCGCCTCGACGACTGACCGACGCCACCGAGCGCATGATGCCTTCGCGGAACTCACGCTTGGCGTTGTCGCTCACGCCGATCTGTTCCTCGATCGAGCGCATCAGCCGCTCGTCCGGGTCGACATCGTCGCTCGTGATCGGGTCCTTGACCTTGGTGCGGTTGCAGAAGGCGTCGACGTTGTCGAGATAGTTCTCGAGCAGGGTCTTCGCGCTCTCCTCGTAGGAGTAGACAAACGCACGCTGGACTTCCTTCTTGGCGAGCTCGTCGTACTCCTTGCGGGTCTCGTCGATAAACGACAGCAGACGTCGGTGCTCTTCCTCGTTGGTCGTGTACTCCTGCAGGCCATCGCGAAGGGCTCGGAGGACGTCGATGGGCGTGACGTATCCCTTGCCTCCTTTGACGAGTGCGGCGGAGATTCGGTTGATGACGAAGCGCGGGCTGACGCCGCTCATGCCTTCGTCCATGAACTCGTCCTGCAGCTCCTTGATGTGCTTCTGGTCCCAGTCGCCCACCTGCTTCTCGCCGTCGTACAGCTTGAGCTTGGTCATGAGCGAGAGGCCGGATTTCTTGGACGGCTTGAGACGGGTCAACAGGGCGAACATCGACGCCACCCGCAGAGTGTGCGGAGCGATGTGGACCTTGGTGAGGTCGAGGCGGTCGTCGGAGAGCTGCGACTGGCCGATGAGCTTGACGTAGATCTTGATCTCTTCGGTGAGGCGGAGGTTGTAGGGGACGCGCACCACGAAGATGCGGTCGATCATGGCCTCGTTCTCTTTGTTGCCGAAGTAGGAGTTGTACTCGTACTCGTTCGTGTGGGCGATGACGACGAGGTCGGCGTAGATGAGGGCGAAGCGGCTCGCCTTGATGGTCTGCTCGCCGGCCACGGTGTTGAGTTCGTAGAGGAAGCGCTTCTCGGCCTTCAACATCTCGATGAACTCCATCACGCCGCGGTTGGCGATGTTGAGTTCCCCGTCGAAGTTGTAGGCGCGCGGGTCCGACTCGGCCCCGAACTCGGTGAGGGCCTGAATGTTGACGGACCCTGTCAGCTCGGCGACGTCCTGCGACTTCGGGTCTGCCGGCTTGAAGGTGCCAATGCCGCGCCGCTCGCGCTCGGCGAGGGTGATGCGCTCGATGGCGACTTCCTCGATGTTGTTGTTCCACTCGTGCTTGAGCCGGTAAGCGTCGACCGGGTCCAGATCACCTTCGATATGGACGCCGAATTCTTGCTTGAACTGCGGCCGGAGCTCTTCGGGAATCAGGTGGAGGGGCTCCTCATGCATGGGCGAGCCCTTGATGGCGTAGATGGCGCCTTCGTCCGTGCGGGAGTACTTTTCGAGGCCGCGCTTGATGAGCGTGACCATCGTCGACTTGCCGCCGCCTACCGGGCCGACGAGCATCAGGATGCGCTTACGGATGTCGAGGCGCCTGGCGGCCGGCGCGAGGTATTCCTCGACAAGGTGCTGGATGGTGTGCTCCATGCCGAAGAGTTCGCCCTCGAAGAACTTGTAGTCCTTCGGAGTACCCTCCCCGGTGTCCTCGACCCCGGCAGCCATGATCATGTCATACAGTCGCGCGTGTGAAAGGTCTGCGACCCTCGGGTTTTTGGCCACAATGTCAAGGTAGTCTTTGAACGTACCTTCCCATTGGAGCTTGTCCGCTTGCGCGCGATGTTCCTCTGCTTTTTTGAGAATATCCCAGTTGCCCATTCTATCCCCTTTCAGGACCAACTACTACTCACTCGTTGCTCGCAGACAGGAAGCGTACTCCGTTCAGCAGGATTTCCCGGGCTACCCCTCCCTGCCTCCCCTTAAGGGAGGTGACTGCAGGAAAGTCGCCGGCTTCGTTCCTCTGCTCGAAAACATAAAGAAGCTCAACTATTCTCTTTTAGTGCTAATTAATATGGACGACTACCATATCGAAAATGTTCGCTATTCGGTTGTAAATCGCTAGCCTCGACATTCGCCGGTCACGACGATAAACGTCATGCTGAGCCGGCTTCGCCGAAACGCCCGTCCCGGGCTAAAGAACGAACCGTTCAATGTGTGCCCAGATAAACAGACACAGCCTCAGTGACCACTCATCGTCGAGAGTTCACCGAGGCTGTGTAGACAGGACTCGAAACAACTACAATATTGGTATTCGCAGAGATCCAGCGCTCGCGGGGGAAGTCAGCCCTTCAGCAAGCTGTTCGTTCCTTTCGTACCATCATTACCAAGCCATCCGTCAGTTCCTCGGATAACGTTGTGAAAGTGTGCCTATTAGGTATGACAGACCGTCGATGTCCGCATAGACCACGCCGTTTCGCCTTTAGCGAAACGAGCTATTTACCTTCTAGTTTGATTATACAAGCACTTTACCCATATTGTCGGCATCCCTCGCCAATCCATTAGGCTGTTAGGGTCACCAATTGGAAATATTTGCCTGTCTGCTTCATTCGATTTTTCCATATCGGACGAGTACGCTATACTTAATTCTTCCACGTCGAACACGTGTATGCTCACTTTATTTTACGGCAATTTTAGCAGGCTTAGTTCCCGACAGTTTACGAACCCAGCCGACCATGGGCTGAACCCGGTGGCTACGCGATGAACTCGCTCCGCGGCTGCGGACAACTTCTCTTCGAAAGACGAACAGCCCCGGCGCTCGGGTCGACGAACGTCGGGGCTGTGTGGCTGTAGGCCGTCGAGACGGTTGACAACGGCGCGGACCACCCTACGAAAGAGGTGGCTGACAGGCGAAGCGCCGAGCGCCCTCCGGGCGCCAGAACAGTGGGCGACTAGATGACCGCGACTTTGCCGCGCTCGCCGGTGCGGATGCGAACGGCTTCGGAGACGGCGGTGACGAAGATCTTGCCGTCGCCGATGTCGCCGGTCTTGGCCGCTTCCGCGATGGCGTTGACGACACGGTCCAGTTCCTGGTCGGTGACGACCACGACGACCATCACCTTAGGCAGCAGGTTGATGACGTACTCCGAGCCGCGGTAGTGCTGGGTGTAGCCTTTCTGCTTACCGGCGCCCTTGATCTCCATGACGCTGATTCCGTGGACCCCGACATCGTCGAGGGCGGCTTTCACCTCATCGAGCTTGCTGGGCCGGATGATGGCTTCTATTCGTACCATGTTAATCTCCTTAATCCACCGTAGCGAATGCGGGAACGCCCGCGGTTTCGCCGGAGTAGCCGGCTTCACCGTGGTCGGTGAGGTCGAGGCCGGCCTCTTCGTCCTCATCCGTCGCGCGGAGGCCACCGCAGATCAGTTTGACGATTTGCGAGATCACGATCGTGCCGACAACCGACAGCAGCACCGTAGCGCCAATGTCCTTGAGCTGCGGCAGGATCGAGGTCGTAAAGTCGCCGCCGTAGAAGAGACCGGCGTGACCCGCCGAGTT
>Ga0070658_10001802_pt1 | contig 18000 bp, 14 predicted proteins | sample KBSC13metaG_FD_64664 | JGI IMG/M metagenome (GOLD analysis project Ga0070658, IMG submission 64664) | Corn rhizosphere microbial communities from Kellogg Biological Station, Michigan, USA - KBS C1-3 metaG | ecosystem: Host-associated > Plants > Roots > Rhizosphere > Soil ...
GCGTTCCGGCCCGCTTTAACCGGTTCGGGGGCCCTGCCCGCGCCCCACCGCTAGTACTTCGCGTCCTCCTCGACGATCACCTGGTACATCGCGGCGGCGTCCGGAGCCGCCAGCAGGCGGTCGCGGAAATCACCGTCGCGGAACAGGCGCGACAGCCGGGCCAGCGCCTTCAGGTGGACGCCGGTCGAGCTGGCCGGGGCCACCAGCATGAACACCAGGTGGGTGGGCTTGCCGTCGATTGACTCGAACTCGATCCCCTCGCGGGCCCGCCCCAGGGTCCCCACCAGCCGGCCCACGGCGTCCAGCTTCCCGTGGGGGATGGCGATGCCGTCACCGATGGCCGTCGAGGCGAGCAGCTCGCGCTCTTCCAGCACCTTCTTCAGGACGTTGCCGTCCACCCCGGACATGTGGTTCGCCAGGTGAAAGGCCAGCTCGCTGAGGACGCCTGTCTTGGTATCCGACTTCAGGTCCGACACGATCATGTCGGCCGCGAGGAAATCCGTCACTTTCATGAGGGTCGGACCGGGCCGTCAGGTCGCCGATGAGGCGCGACCCGTATGAATCAGCCCGTAGTTCCCGTCGTTGCGGCGGTAAACCACGCAGACGCCGTGCGAGTCGACGTCCGAGAAGACCAGGAACTCGGCGCCCAGCAGGTTCAGCTGCATCACGGCGTCCTGGACCTTCATGGTGCGGACCGTGAAGGTCTCTTCGGTCACCACCTTGAAGGGAGGAGCCGCCGGCGCCGCCAGCCGCGCCACCTCGGCCTCGGCCGCCAGGCCCACCTGCGGCTCGATCGTCTCGGCCGAGATCACCCGCTCGCGCAGGGAGAACTGCGAGTCGTGCGGCTTGTGATCGCGGATCTTCTCCTTCCACTTGCGCACCTGGCGCTCGATGCGCGCCACCGCCAGGTCGATCGACGAGTACATGTCCTCCGTCGTCTCCTTGGCGTTGATCACCAACCCGCTTGGCAGCGTGATGTTGATGTCGGCCACGTGGTTGAACCCGCGCTCGACCGAGAACACGGCGTGCGCCGAGATGGGCTCCTTGTGAAAGTACTTGCGGATCTTCTCCAGCTTCTCTTCGGAATACTCGCGAACGGCCTGCGACGCATCCATATGACGAAAAGTGGTCGACAGCTGCATGCCTTAAGTCCTTGCTAGAGGAAAAACCTCACACTCGACTCCCGAACGAGGCGCTTCTACACGATTGTGCCTCGCTTTCGCCATAGCCAGCAACGACTCCAACATAAGGCCTCCGGTCCACGATGCCAGACGCCCGGTGGCGGTCCTGCCCCCGCGTCGCCGGCGGCGACGCCCGGGCAGGTCCCCGCTAATACACCTGGCGGCGCTTGCCGCTCGACAGGATGCGCAACTGCTCGCGATACTTGGCGACGGTCCGGCGCGCGATCTCGATGTTCTGATCGCGCAGCAACTCGACGATCTTCTGGTCCGAGTGCGGGTTCTCCGGGCTCTCCTGGGCCACGATCTGCTTGATCTTCAGCTTGACGGCCTCCGAGGCCAGATCGTCGCCGTCGGTGCGCGAGATACCCGAGTTGAAGAAGTACTTCAGCTCGAAGATGCCCTGCGGCGTGTGGACGTACTTGTTCGTCGTCACCCGCGACACCGTGGATTCGTGCATGCCGATATCGTCGGCCACGTCACGCAAAATCAGCGGCTTCAAGTACGCCGTGCCCTTGTCGAAGAACTCGCGCTGAAACTTGAGGATCGACTCGGTGACCCTGGTGATGGTCCGCTGCCGCTGCTGGATCGAGCGGATCAGCCACTGGGCGCTGCGCAGCTTCTCCTGCACGTACTCGCGCGCCTTGGTGCCGCCGGCCAGGGCGGTCCGGTAGAAGTCGCTGATCTTCAGCTTCGGCAAGCCGTCGTCGTTCGCCACCACGAAGTACTTCTCGCCCACCTTGTGGATGAAGACGTCGGGCGTGATGTACGTCGGCTCGTCCGAGGTGTATTGCCGGCCCGGCTTGGGATCGAAGTCCCTGATCACCTTGGCCGCCTCGTAGATCTCCTCCACCGGCTGGTTCAGATCCTTGGCGATGGCGGTGAAGTTCTTCTTCTCCAGGTTCGACAGGTGCCGCTCGATGACGCCGACCAGGACGTCGTCGTCGACCCCGAAATGCCGCGCCTGGATCAGCAGGCACTCCTTCAGCGACCGGGCCGCGACGCCCACCGGATCGAACTCCTGGACACGCTTGAGGACGTTCTCCGCCACGTCGATCGACACGCCGGCCTCTTCGGCCAGGTCCTCCAGCGGCTCCTCCAGATAACCGTCCGGCGTCAGGTTGCCGATGATCAGCATCCCGATGCCGTCTTCCTCCAGGGAGAAGTGGCCCAGCTTCAGCTGCCACTCCAGGTGGTCGGACAGCGAGGTCCCGCGCGTCAGCGTCGACTCGATCGACGGCAGCTCGTCGTTGTTGGCCTTGTACGACGGCATGGGCGCCGCGTTCGACTGGCTCTCGAGGTAGGTCTCCCAGTCGAACTCGTTGACGGCCTCGCCCGCCCCCGTATCCGCCTTCACCTCGGAGGTCGAGGCCGCCGAATCCGCCGGCAGGTCCGGCACGGGCAGCTCGGTCTCGCCCACGCGCTCGGGCCCACTGGCCGCCTCGATGGACGCCGCCTCGGCCTTGGCCGCGGCATCGGCCCCCACCTCGCCACCGTCTTCCAGGACGGGGTTCTCCAGGATCTCCTCGCGGACCACGTCCGCCAGCTCCATCCGCGACAGCTGCAGCAGCTTGATGGCCTGCTGGAGCTGGGGTGTCATCACCAGCTGCTGGGAAAGCTTGAGGTGTTGCTTGATTTCCATGGGCGGCGGGGGAAGGTGGGGTTTCTACGGTCCGGGGTATTCCTTGTACCACCCGCTGTGGGGCTGGTAAAGGCGCACCCGTCGATACGGTATGTTACTTGCAGACATGTCGCAGCGCCGTTGCGAATCGCCGGGTTGACCCCGGCTTTCGGAGCGCCATCGCGTGCCTGCCATGCTTGCGGAATCTGGCCGCCGGGGGCGCCGTCCGCAAGCGCGACTTTTGCAGACCGGTGCTAGACGGCCGCGGCGGCCTGGGTGGCCGGGCGCTCCGGACCCGCGGACTTCGACAGGCGCTCCCGCAGTGCGGCCGCGATGAACGACTGGAAGAGCGGGTGCGGCGTCTGGGGCCGGGACTTGAACTCTGGGTGGAACTGGCAGCCCACGAAGTACGGGTGGCCGGGCAGCTCGATCATCTCGACCAGGTGCCGGTCGGGCGACGTCCCCGAGATGCGCAGGCCCTTGCTGACCAGCGCCTCGGTGTAGTCGTTGTTGACCTCGTAGCGGTGGCGGTGCCGCTCCTGGATCTCGCGGGTGCCGTAGGCGGCGGCGGCCAGCGTTCCGGCCGTCAGGACGCAGGGATAGGAGCCGAGGCGCATCGTCGCCCCCTTCTCCGTCACGTTGCGCTGGTCGGGCAGGAAATCCACGACCGGATACGCGGCCCGCGTGTCGAACTCGGTCGAGTTCGCCCCTTTCAGGCCGGCCACGTTGCGCGCGAACTCGATGACCGCCACCTGCATGCCCAGGCAGATACCGAAGAACGGCTTGCCGTGCTCGCGGGCGTACCGCACCGCCTCGATCTTGCCTTCGATGCCGCGGCTGCCGAATCCGGGCGCCACCAGGATCCCGTCCAGTCCCTCCAGGACGGGGGCGGCGCCGATGCGCTCGATCTCCTCGGAGTCGATGTGCTTGAGGTGCACGCGACAGTCGTTGCCGATGCCGCCGTGGATCAGCGCCTCGTTCAGGCTCTTGTAGGACTCGGTCAGGTCGACGTATTTGCCGACCAGGCCGATCTCCACCTCGGTGTGCGGGCTCTTCAGGCGATGGACGACCTTCTCCCAGCCGGTGAGCTCGGGAGCCCGCGACCAGATGTTCAACATCTCGCAGATCTTGTCGTCCACGCCCTGCTGGTGAAAGCGCAGCGGCACCTCGTAGATGCAGCTGACGTCCTCGGCCGAGAATACGGCGTCGGGCGCCACGTTCGTGAACAGCGCGATCTTCTTGCGCAGCGCCGCCTCCAGCACGCGCTCGGACCGGCACAGCAGGATCTCGGGCTGGATGCCGATCTCCCGCATCTTCATCACCGAGTGCTGGGTTGGCTTGGTCTTCAGCTCGCCGGCGGCGCCGATGAAGGGCACCAGCGTCACGTGGACCGACAGCGAGTTCCCGTAGCCCACCTCCAGCCGCAGCTGGCGGATCGCCTCGAGGAAGGGCAGCGACTCGATGTCGCCGACCGTTCCGCCCACCTCGACGATCAGCACGTCCTCGCCCTTGGCGCAGGACAGGATGCGCTGCTTGATCTCGTCGGTCACGTGCGGAATGACCTGCACCGTTCCGCCCAGGTACTCGCCCCGGCGTTCCTTCTGGATCACGCTCAGGTAGATCTGCCCGGAGGTGGCGTTGTTCAGCTTCGTCATCCGCTGGGAGATGAAGCGCTCGTAGTGGCCCAGGTCCAGGTCCGTCTCGGCGCCGTCGTCGGTCACGAACACCTCACCATGCTGGGTGGGGTTCATGGTGCCGGGATCGACGTTCAGGTACGGGTCCAGCTTCTGGATGGTGACCTTGAGGCCGCGACCTTCCAGCAAGCTGGCGATGGAAGCGGAGGCCAGCCCCTTGCCCAGGGACGAGACGACACCGCCCGTGACGAAGATGTACTTCGTCTGCTTGGGCCCACGCGGCGGAGGAGCGTTCACCTGTTCTCCTCTGTCATGATGGACCCGTCTACGAGGTGAGGCCCACGGCAGAACACCGTGGAACCAGAAGGCAGCCTACCGGCCTGAAAAGAGAACCGGCAGCCGTCGGTATCTCGCCGAGAAAAAACGTCGCGCGTCTTCAACTCGGGCCGCTATTCTTCGCGTGTCGCACCTCGAAGTCAATGGCCGCCAAGCTAATTCTCATCATCGAAGACGATCTTCGTATCGCAGCTCTCGTAGCGGAGGTTTTGCGCGAAGCTGGCTATGCAGCCCAAGTCGTGCCGGATCTGGCGAGCGCGCGTACATTCGCCGCCGAAGGAGGACACCCGCGTGCGATCATCAGCGACCTGGTCGTGGTGACGGACGCCAACCAACCCTCCCTGCTGGTGAAGGCCCTGGAGGGCATCTTTCCCGGGGTTCCAGTGGCGCTGATGACGGGCGTTCCCCCCAACCGCCGCGCGCAACTGGGCGTCACGCACGACCGCGTGCTCGAGAAGCCGTTCGAGCTGGGTGCGCTGTTGCAGACGGTGACCGACATGGCCGGCGCCGGCGAGGAGACACCATGAAGCTGATCCGCTATCGAGACTCGCAGGGCCGGGCCCACTGGGCGCATCAGGTCCCCGGCGGCATCGCCCACCGCATCGAAGGCGATCCCTCCGGCGCGTTCGCCATCACTCCCGAGCGCGCGGACGTCGCCGCGCTGCTGGCGCCGGTGGTGCCCACGCAGCTGATGGGCATCGGCCTGAATTACCGCCAGCACGCCGCCGAGACGAAGGCCAAGCTGCCGGAGTTCCCCATCCTGTTCAACAAGAACGTGGCGTCGGTGGCGAACCCCCAGCAGCCGATCTGGATCCCGTCGCACCTGGCCAGCGACTCGGTCGACTACGAGGGCGAACTGGCGGTGGTGATCGGCAAGGCGTGCCGCAACGTCGCCCGCCACCGCGCGCTCGACTATGTCCTCGGCTACACGTGCGCCAATGACGTGTCGGCGCGCGACTGGCAGAAGTTCAAGGGTGGTGGGCAGTGGTGTCGAGGGAAGAGCTTCGACACGTTCTCGCCGCTGGGCCCCTGTCTGGTGACGGCGGACGAGATCCCGAACCCGAACGCCCTGAAGCTGACCACGACGCTGAACGGCGAACGCGTCCAGGAGACGTCGACGGCGGACATGATCTTCGACGTGCCCGCGCTCATCGAGTTCCTGAGCGGCAGCACGACCTTGTTGCCGGGCACGGTGATCCTGACGGGCACCCCCTCGGGCGTGGGCATGGCCCGCGAACCACCCCGCTACCTGCGCCCCGGCGACGTCGTCACGGTCGAGATCGAAGGCATCGGCGCCCTGACCAACCCCGTTGCCCTCGAACCCTCGGAGAACGAGACCCGGGCGTAGTAGTCGTAGTAGGTCGCGTCGCTGCCTTCCACTTACGCTCGGGGGGCGGGCGGGACCAGGGGACTCCCCCCTCGGGTCGCTCGCCTACGTCGTCCGTGCTCGGGTCTCGCCTGCGGCGAGTCCCTCCGCGCGGGCGACGCGTCGCTCGCTCGGGCTCCGGCTGGCAACCGGCCCCGCAGACGGGGCCGGAGCGCCTGCGCACGCCCCTCGGGAGGAGTCCCCTGGCCCCACCCGCCGCCCGGGGCTAGCGCTCCACTACGCTCCGGGGTCCATCAAGCGACAAATCAGGTCGCGCTGAAGCGCTCGCTGTTGAACTGCTGACTGTTTGAACTGCCGTTTGCCCCCACCGAGACGCTCACGCCTCGATACCCGGAGTGCTGATGTCGGATCGTCGCGATGGAGCGAGAACTTCGACCGGCGCGACGCTCAGCTGCGCGAAGAGCGGTGGAGAGCGTTATCAACGGTCCTTTGGCTCCTTATTCATCATCACCGGGCGTATCGAGATCGAGCCGGCGCTGTTTGATGCCTGAAGAAACCTGGAGCGTAGTGGAGCGCTAGCTTTGGAGCGGCGGGTGGGGCCGGGGGTTCCCTCCCCGAGGGGCGTGCGCAGGTGCTGCGTCCCCGTCCGCGGGGACGCTTGCCAGCCGGAGCCCGAGCGAGCGACGCGTCGCTGGAGCGCAGGGTCCCGGCGTAGCCGGGAGCCGAGCACCACCGACGTAGGCGAGCGACCCGAGGGGGGGAACCCCCGGTCCCGCCCGCCCCCCGAGCGTAAGCGGAACGCAGCGACGCGAACTACTACAAACGATCGAGCTTCGCCGTCAGCGGCGGACTTCGCGGTCGATGGCGGCGAACATGCCGGGGATGGAGGCGGCCACGAGCGCGTCCGTGGCGCGGCGGACGATGAAGGCGGGCAGCGGCGCTTTGATGGTCATGCCCGCGCGATACTCCACGCGCGTCCCCTCCGGCACGGCGATGAAGCGCCAGCCGCCGACCGAGTCGGTCACGATCTCGCCCTCGACGAACGTCCAGGCGATCGTCAGCGCCTCCGGGTCGCAGACCAGATCCAGCACGTAGCGGACGGACAGCACGACCTCGGCCCGGAACTCCACCCGCACCACCGGCGGGCGCTGCTCGACGATTCGCGCCGACTTGATCTCCGGGAACAGCCGCGGGTAGGCCTCGAAGTTCGTGATCAGGTCGTAGACCCTGCGGGGCTCGACGCCGCGCACGAGGTGGGTGCGCTCGACCGGGGGACGGGACTCCATGGGCGGCATTAGAGCCGGCGCCGGCCGGGACGGCAAGCGCGGGCGGGTGCCATCACCACGCAGCGGGAAGACGACCAGGTAGCAACTGGCGGGCCCAACTGGCGGACCCAACTGGCGGGCGCAACTGGAACGAACGATCGGCAGCGTGTAACGTCGCCGCGAGCGCTCCTGTACGCGCCACCCTTGCCCATGCCGAAGCCCTTCTCGCCCCCTGGAACCCCGCTTCGTTTCGCCGCCGACCGCCCCTTCCGGGTGGCCGGTGTGCGACTGGAACTGGATCTCGATCTGGCGGGCCGCCGGGTGTCCGGCGCGGTCACGCACCGGATCGAGGCCCGGCAGGACGCGCTGGCCGCCGCCACCTTCGACGCGGTCGAGCTGTCGATCGACGCCGTGGTGGTGGACGGCGTGCCCGTCGCCTTCGATCACGACGGGGAGAAGGTCCGCCTCACGCTGCCCCGACCGCTGGCGCGCGGCGCCGCGGCCAGCGTGACCATCACGTACCACGGCTCTCCGCGCCGGGGTCTGTACTTCGTGGGGCCGGACGCCCACGACCCCACGCGGGCGCCGCTCTGCTTCACGCAGGGGCAGGACGACGACTCGCGGTACTACTGGCCCTGCATCGACGCGCCCAACGAAAAGGCGCCCGTCGAGGTGATCGCCACCGCGCCCAGCGGCAACTTCTTGCTGTCGAACGGCGAGCTGCGCGGGCGCGACGAGCTGCCGAACGGCCGGACGCGCTGGCAATACGTGCTGGAGTTCCCTCACCCGCCCTACCTGGTGACGGTGGTGTGCGGCCCGTTCAGCGAGATCGTCGAGCGCGCCCCCGAGACGGGCGTCGACGTGTACTTCTACGCGCCCCCGGGCCGCGAGGCCGACGCCCGCCGCAGCTTCGCGCGCACCGCGCAGATGATCGACCACTTCTCGGCGCGCATCGGGGTCCCCTACCCCCACCGCCGTTACAGCCAGATCACGGTGCCGCAGTTCATCTTCGGCGGCATGGAGAACACCACCGCCGCCACGCTGACGGATCTGATCCTGCTGGACGAGCGCGCCGCGCTGGACCACGACGTCGACGGGCTGGTCTCCCACGAGCTGGCCCACCAGTGGTGGGGCGATCTGCTCACCTGCCGCGAGTGGTCCGAGGCCTGGCTGAACGAGGGCTTCGCCACCTACTTCGAGTACGTGTGGCGCGAGCACGCCAAGGGGCGCGACGAGGCCGACCTCGAGCTGCGCAACGACGCCGACTCGTACTTCGCCGAGGCGCACCGCTACCAGCGCCCCATCACCTCGCGTCGCTACGACGAGCCCATCCACCTGTTCGACGGACACACCTACGACAAGGGTGGCCGCGTGATGCACATGGTGCGGCACCTGCTGGGCGACGGCCCCTTCTGGGAGGCCATCCGCGCTTACGCCACCGCGCACGCGCGGCGTTCGGTCGAGACGCGCGATCTCGCCCGCGCCATCGACGACGTCACGGGCCGGAACCTGGAGCCCTTCTTCGATCGCTGGGTGGCCCGGGCCGGCCACCCCGAGTTCGACTGCAGCTGGCAGTGGGACGACGAGCGCAAGGAAGGTCGGCTGCGCGTGAAGCAGAAGCAGACGATCTCGGAGGAGCTGCCCGCCTTCCAGCTGGACGTCGGCCTTCACCTGGAGATCGCGGGGAAGCTGGACGAGCGGACGCTGGCCATCCGCGAGGCGTCGCACGTCTTCACGTTCAAGCTGCCGGCGCGGCCGCAGCAGGTGATCTTCGATCCCGGCGACGTCATCCTGAAGACGATCAAGTTCGACAAGCCCGCGCCGTTGTGGCGGCGCCAACTGGAGGCCGCGAAGCTGGGCATCGACCGCGTGCTGGCGGCGGGCGCGCTGGCGAACGCCCCCGATCCGGACGGCGTGGCGGCGCTGGGGCGCGCGCTGGCGAGCGATTCGTTCTGGGGCGTGCGCGCGGCCGCCGCCCGCGCACTGGGCAAGACCCGGCGCCAGGACGCGCTGGAGCTGTTGCTGGGCGCCCGGGCCGAGGCCCACCCGCGGGTACGGCGGGCCGTGGCGGCCGGGCTGGGAGAGTTTCGCGGCGAGGGGCGGGCCCAGGACGTCCTGGCGAGCTGGGCCAAGAAGGGCGACGCCAGCCTGTTCGTGGAAGCCGAGGCGGCGCTGGCGCTGGGCAAGACCCGCGCCCCGCAGGCGGTCGAGATCCTGAAGGAGGTCGCGGGCCGTCCTTCCTACCAGGACACCATCCGCGCCCGCGCCTTCGAGGGTCTGGGCGCCGCGGGCGGCGAACGCGCCATCGCCGTGCTGTGCGAGTCCTGGCGGCCGGGCGGACCATTTCAGGCGCGCAAGGCGGCGGCGGCGGCGCTGGGCGAGGCGGCGCACGGCACGCCCCAGGCGCGGCAGGCGCGCGAGTTCCTGGAGGAGCGCCTGTCCGATCCGGACTTCCGTGTGCGGGGAGAGATCGCGGCGGCCCTGGCCCGCATCGGTGACCGGCAGGCCATCGGCGCCATCGAGCGCACGCTGGCGTCGGAGCTGGACGGCCGCGCCCGCCGCCGCATGCGCGAGGCCATCACCGCCCTGCGCGAGGGGAGCGGCACCACCACCCAGGTGGCGCGCCTGCAGGAGGAGGTGGAGCGCCTGCGCACCGAGACCGCGAAGCTGCGCGAGCGGCTGGACAAGCTGGAAGCGCGCGACCACGGCACCAAGCCCGGTCCGGGCCCTTCCGGCGCCGCGCGCGCGCCGCGCCGGCCACGGGCCACCACCCGGCGTCGCGCGCGCAGCCACACGCCGGCCCGCCGCCGCTGACCTGCCCCGCCGCCGTCAGGTCTGCAGTTCGGCGACGATCTCGGCGGCGATCAAGCGGGCCCGCGGCAGCTCGCCCTTCGCCACCGACACCGCGCCCACCACCGGGTGGCCGCCGCCGCCGTAGCGCTCGCAGATCTCGTTGATCTGGTGCGCGCGCGGCGTGGGTGACCACGGGTTGTAGCCCACCGATACCTTGGCCCGCGCGCCCAGCGTCACCCCCACCGAATAGCGCGCCTCCGGGAACAGGTAGTAGCTGATGAACTTGTTGAACGAGCCGATGCCCTTGTCGGCGAGATCGAAGACCACCACCCCGTTCTCCAGCCGGGCGCTCTGCCGCATGATCTCGATATTGTCCTGGTGCTGCGCCAGCAGCGGCTCCAGCGGCTTGGCGACGTAAGGATCGACCGCGATCTCGGCCAGCGGCCGTGACACCAGATCCAGGATGAACCGGTCGGCCAGCGCCGGGTCACGGTTGTTCTCGATCCAGGTCATCAGCCGCAACGCCGGCTCGCGCAGCTCGACGGCCATGGCCGCGCTGGGGAACAGCGCGCCGTCGATGATCTCCGCCCACTCGATCAGCTCGCTCAGGGGCTTGGCGTCCCAGCCGAACTGGCCGCTCAGCACGCGGGCGACGAACTTGGCGCAACTCCTGGCCGCGGGGTCGTAGAACTTGCGGCCGGTGGCGTCCGCGCGGAAGTGCGCCTCGTCGCCCGGCAGCTGGAACGCCGAGGCGTGATGGTCGAACCACCACGATAGCCGCGGATCCTGCGAGTAACGAAAGTCGACGCACACGTTCTCGTCGCCGTCGAAGCAGTCGGCGGGGAACGGGTGGGCCTCGCCCTTGTGCTCGAGGGGGCGGAACAGCACCTCCACGTCGCCCCGGGCCACCTTCTCCTGGTAGAAGCGCGAGAAGATTCCCGCCGAGCTGCAGCCATCGAAGCAATTGCCGTGATAGAGGACCCTCAACCGCACCCATTCACGTTAGAGGGATGACGCCGGTTGGGCAAGCGCGATCGCTCGCGGCGACACGCGCCCCGGCACCCCGTGGCGCCGATCATTGCGCACGAAACATTCGTGTTAACGTGCGCGCATGCCAGAGTTCCTCACTGATCTGAAGCGTTCCCACGACTGCGGTGCCCTGCGCGCGAGCGACGCCGGCAGCACCGTGGTGCTGTTCGGTTGGGTGGCCGCCCGGCGTGATCACGGCGGCTGCGTGTTCATCGATCTCCGCGATCGCGGCGGCATCACCCAGATCGTCTTCGAGCCCCACGTCAGCGCCGAGGCCCACGGGATGGCTGGCGAGCTGCGCAACGAGTTCTGCGTCGGCGTCACCGGCACGGTGCAGGAGCGCGGCGGTAAGCGCAACCCGAACCTGGCCACCGGCGACATCGAGATCAGCGCCTTGCGCCTGACCATCTTCTCGCGCTCCGAGACGCCGCCGTTCGAGATCGGCGACGACAGCGCCAACGAGTCCATCCGCCTCAAGCACCGCTACCTGGACCTGCGGCGCCCCAGCCTGCAGAAGAACTTCCTGGTTCGCTCTCAGATCTATCAGACCACGCGGCGCTACCTGTCGGAGAACGGCTTCGCCGAGATCGAGACGCCGTTCATGGTCAAGTACACGCCGGGGGGCGCCCGCAACTTCCTGGTCCCCTCGCGCCTCAACCCGGGGCAGTTCTACGCGCTGGCCGAGTCGCCCCAGATCTTCAAGCAGCTGTTCATGGTGTCGGGCTTCGACCGCTACTTCCAGATCGTGCGCTGCTTCCGCGACGAGGATCTGCGCCTGGATCGGCAGCCCGAGTTCACCCAGATCGACGTCGAGATGAGCTTCGTGACCGAGAACGACGTGCAGACGATGATCGAAGGCCTGATGGCCGCGCTGTGGAAGGACGTCCTGGGCGTGACCCTGCAGCGCCCCTTCCAGCGCCTGCCCTACCACGAGGCGATGGCGCTCTACGGCTCGGACAAGCCCGACCTCCGCTTCGACCTGCCCCTGTTCGACCTCACCGAGGCCGTCCGGAACCACCAGGGCGGCAACGTGGAGCTGCTGCGGTCGGCCGTGGCCACGCCTGGCAACATCGTGAAGGGCTGGAAGCTGCCGGCGGCGGTGGCGGAGGCCGCCAAGGTGTCGCGCGCCGACTTCGACAAGCTGGAGGAGTACGTGAAGGGCTTCGGCGCGCGTGGCCTGGCGCGGGCCCGCGTCGGCGCCGACGGCACCTGGACGCAGAGCCCGATGAAGACGATGTCGGACGCGCTGCGCGCCGAGATCAACGCGGCCGCCGGAGCCAAGGAAGGCGACCTGCTGTTCTTCCAGTTCGGGTCGAAGAAGCTGGTGAACGCGGTGCTGGGCGGCCTGCGCCTGCACCTGGCGCAGAAGTACAACCTGATCCCAAAGGATCAGTGGCGGCTGGCCTGGATCACGGACTTCCCGCTGTTCGAGGAGGGAGATGGCGGCCACATGGTGGCGGCCCACCACCCGTTCACCTCGCCCGCGCCGGAGGACCTGGAACGGCTGGAGAGTGATCCGGCGTCGGTGCGCGCCCGCGCCTACGACCTGGTCTTGAACGGAAACGAGATCGCCGGCGGCTCGATCCGGATCCATCGCTCCGACGTGCAGGCCCGGGTCTTCAAGGCGCTGGGCCTCTCCGAGGAGGACGCCAAGGCGAAGTTCGGCTTCCTGCTGGAGGCCTTCAAGTACGGCCCGCCGCCCCACGGCGGCATCGCGGCCGGCCTGGACCGGCTGGCCATGCTGCTGTGCGGGGCCGAGTCACTGCGCGACGTGATCGCGTTCCCCAAGACCCAGAAGGGGACGGATCTGCTGACCGACGCGCCGTCGGGCGTCTCGCCGCGCCAGCTGGACGAGCTGCACATCGCCCTGAAGGAATGACCGGGGCACCAGGAAGCGCCCGCGCGGCGACGCTGGCGCGCCTGGCGCGCGAGCGCTTCGATCTGGTGGTGGTGGGTGCCGGGGCCACCGGCGCCGGCATCGCGCGCGACGCCGTGCTGCGGGGTCTGCGCGTGGCGCTGTGCGATCGCGGCGACTTCGCGGGCGAGACCTCCAGTCACTCGTCGAAGCTGATCCACGGCGGCCTGCGCTACCTGCAGTACGGGGACTTCGGCCTGGTGTTCGAGGCGCTGCGCGAGCGGCGCACCTTGATGAAGCTGGCGCCCCACCTTTGCCGGCCCCTGCCCTTTCTTTTTCCCGCCTACGCCGGGCTGCCGCCTGGCCTGACCACCCTGGGCATGGGGATCGCCCTCTACAACGCCCTGGCGCTGTACCGCGCGCCCGTCGGGGGGCGGCGGCTGTCGGCGCAGGAGGTGCTGGAGCTGTCGCCCGGCCTGCGCAGCGCGGGCTTGCAGGGCGCCCAGCTGTACGTCGACTGCCAGACCGACGACGCCCGCCTGGTGCTGGAGACGGCGCTGGACGCCGAGGCCACCGGCGCCGCCGTCGCCACGCGCGTCGAGGTGATCGCGCTGGAGCGCGATCGACGGGGGCGTGTGCGCGCCGCCCAGGCCCGCGACGTGCTGACAGGAGACCCGTTCTCGATCGAGGCCCGGCTGGTGGTGAACGCCACCGGCCCCTATTCGGACGTGTTCGATCACGGCCGCAAGAACCTGCGCCCCACGCTGGGCGTCCATCTGGTCTTCGACGCGGACCGCTTGCCGCACGGGGGTCGGGCCCACGTGCTGCGCTCACCGCGGGACGGCCGCCTGGTGTTCCTGCTCCCCGCCGGGGCGCGCACCATGGTCGGCACCACGGACACGGACTGGGTCGCCCCCGACGGCTCGGCGCGCTCTCCGCGTCCGGGCGATCCGGTGGTGGCGCGCGCCTCGGATGTCGACTACCTGCTGGAGGTGGCGAACCACGCCTTTCCCGCGGCCGCGCTGGGCCCGGGCGACGTCGTGTCGACGTTCGCCGGCCTGCGGCCGTTGATCGCCACCTCGGCGAACTCGACCTCGGCCACGTCCCGCGAGCACGAGATCCGGATCGAGCGCGATGGCCTGATCAGCGTCATGGGGGGCAAGCTGACCACGTACCGGCGCATGGCCCAGCAGGCTACGGACGTGGCGGTCGAGCGCCTGCGCGACCACGGGTTCGAGGGCGCCGTCGGGCCCTGTCTGACCGAGAAACGCCCCCTGCCGGGCGGCGGCGAGCAGCCCTCGCTGGGCGAGGTGGAGCTGGCCCCCGAGGTGGCGCAGCATCTGCGACAGAGCTACGGCGGCCGGGCGCGCGCGGTGGTGGATCTGATGACGGCCCCGCCGCCCAGCGCTCCGGACGGCGGCGCGCTGGTCGAACCGGCGGCGCGCATCGATCCCCAGTTGCCCTACCTCTGGGCCGAGGTCCTCCACGCCGCCCGCAGTGAACGCGTGCTGGAGGTCGATGACGTGCTCACCCGCCGCATCCCGCTGTTCCGCGACGCGCGCGATCAAGGCCTGTCCGCCGCCCCGCTGGCCGCGGACGTGATGGCCGCGCGGCTGGGGTGGACGAAGCAGCGGCGCGAGCAGAGCCTGGCGCGTTACCAGGCCCGCGTGGCCGCCTCACGCGGCTGGCAGCGAGACTGACGGACCAGCGGCTCCAGGTCGTCCGCATCGGGTCCCGATGCGCGCGGCGACAGCTGTTGGCCGGACGCGCGGGATCGGAAAGGATCCTCCCGTGCAGGCCCAGCCTTCACAGAATCGTCAGCACGCCGTCCACGGTCCGTACGCGCGCATAGATCTCCAGCACGTGGGAGGCGTCGGTCACCTTCACGGCGAAGCGGTGGCTCAGGTACTTCCCCGCCTTGCTCTCGATCGCCTGGTGGGAGTGGTCGGCGGCACCTTCGACGACCGCCGCCTTCACCGCCAGGGTGACGTGATCGGCGTTGAACGCGATGACCGTCAGCGAGTAATCGCAGGGGAACTGATGGGTGGCCTCGAGCAGCGCCAGGGCGCGCGCGCGCTCGTCCTCGGGCGAGACGGCCGCGGATTGCTCGGGCGCCTTCGCGTCGCCGTCGTCAGCGGCCACGGGATTGATCCCATGCGGCCGGCGCGCCGACCGCCCGCTCGGCCTGGGCGACCTTCGGCAGCGGCTTCTCGGTGCGCAGCACTTGCACCGGCAGCACCACCCTCATCGGCTCGGGCAGCGGATCGAACTGCCAGGTGGACACGACGTCCTTCATGCACTGATCGACCGGACAATCCTTCCCGAAGGTGGAACGGGCGATCCAGTTGTCCCGCATCTCGCCGTCGCGGGTCAGCGACACCCCCACGCCCACGTAGCCGGGGTGCTGGCACGAGACCGGCAACGGATCGAAGCACTGGTACAGCGACGCCGCCTGCGACTGCGCCTCGATGCGCAGCCACTTCTCTGCCTCCCAGGGGGTGGTCAGGCGCGGGGCCTGAACGCGCGAGGCCTTGTCGTCGATGGTGATGGCGCGAGGAATGATCGCGAGCAGGCTGGCCGCCAGCGCGACCTGCCCCCCCAGCGACGCGCTACGAGAGACCATCCGCCAGAGCCGGCTGCCCGGCAGTTCTGGCCGCGAGGCCTTCTCGGCCTGGCTATGCACGACGAACGTCGCATCGCCGACGTGAACCTCGGCGCGGGCGCCGCCGTCCAGGTTCAGGGTGGTCGCCTTCCCGTCGAGCAGCGCCTCGAGCGCCATTGGTGACCTGCCGCCATCGATGAAGCCGTGCATCCCGGGCGTGACGGTCAACTCGAAGCGCTCGCCTGTCCTGCGCACCAGGTCCACGTCCACGGGCGCGAAGGCGTCGGCCTCCAGACTGGAACCAAGCTGATACCGGCCGAGACGTCGCGACACGCGCCGGTACGCCATGACCGAGACGATGCCGGCCACGGCCGCCCACAAAGCGAAGAACTCGGGCGCGTAGACGCCGCGCCCCAGAACCCTTGCGGCGACGAAAACGGCCGACATGGCGGCCAGATAGGCGACGGCAATCAGGGCGACGCCCAGCAGCGCCCCCTGGCGCTCTCGCCGCAACGACAGGCTACGTACGGAGACGACGTCCCCGCTGACCAGGTGCGCGACCTCGACCGTGTACTTCATCGGTATTCCCCCGCGCGAAATCTTACACACGATTTTCTCAGAAGCCCGCCCAGCCTGGCCGTCATCGAATTGCAGCCGCGCGGCAGTGCCCCGCCGGTGCCGCGGTGTAAAGCGCGCTTCGCACCCCGCCGGACACGAGATCGGCACAAAAGTGCCAGTTTTTCGACACTCCGCCTCCGAGGGGGGTGCGGCGGACCAGGTGAAGTGCGTAGGACGCTTCGCGGTAGGTACTCCGCATATCGTGACCATACTCAGTGTTTTCAATGGTTTACATTTTCAGGGCGATGGCACGATGCATGCTCTCGTTCGGCCCGACCTCCTGGGAGGAGGGACGAATGGCCCAAATGAACACTCAGACCTTGTCTCCGGTACGTGACTCCGTCTCCGCTCCGCTTCCGAATCGAGAAAAGGCCCTGAAGATCCTTTCGAAGTCCATCTACAAGGATCTGCGCCAGAACGGCTACGAGCCGAGACAGATCGTGGCGCTGGCCAGCGAGATCATCAGCCTGGTGACCTCCGACATCAAAGACGACGTCCAGCTCGATTAGCTTCCGCTTCTTCCATCACCTTCCCGTGGTTTGAACGGGACCGAGAACCGGCGCTGACCTCATGGTCGCGCCGGTTTTTTGTATCTGTTTCTTAGTAGATTTTCCGATGGGCTTCGAGCATTCTTCCCGCGCTTCGGACCGGGAAATGTCGATCAAGACGATCAACGAGCTGGATATTTCGGGGCGGCGCGTGTTCATCCGCGTCGACTTCAACGTCCCGTTGACGCCTGCTGGTGGTGTGGCCGAGGACACCCGGATCCGGGAGAGCCTGCCCACGATCAGGTATGCGGTCGACCACGGCGCCCGGGTCGTGCTGGCGTCGCACCTGGGCCGGCCGAAGGGGAAGCCCGACCCCAAGTATTCTCTGCTGCCGGTCGCGCAACGCCTGGCAGAGTTGCTGGGGTTCGAGGTGCTGCTGACCGACGAGCCGGTCGGTGACGGCGCCCGCAAGGTGGTGGGCGACCTCAAGGCTGGCCGCGTGGCGCTGCTGGAGAACCTGCGTTACACCGCCGCCGAGGAGGCGAACGACGACGGGTTCGCGAAGGGACTGGCCTCGTACGCGGACGTCTACGTGAACGACGCGTTCGGCACTGCGCACCGGGCCCACGCCTCGACGGTGGGCATCGCCAAGCACGTCGCCGCCAAGGGCATGGGCCTGCTGATGCAGCGCGAGCTCGAGTTCCTGGGCAAGCTGCTGGGCGAGGTCGAACGCCCCTTCGTGGCCATCATCGGCGGCGCGAAGGTGTCGGACAAGATCGGCGTGCTCGAGAACCTGCTCGACCGCGTGAATCAGCTGCTGGTCGGGGGCGCGATGGCGAACACGTTCCTGAAGGCGAAGGGCGGCCACATGGGCCGCTCGCTCGTCGAGGAGGACAAGCTCGCCCTCGCCCGTTCGTTCCTGAAGAAGGCGGAGGAGGCGAACGTCGAGGTGCTGTTGCCCCGCGACGCCATCGCCGCCCCGGGGACGAAGTCCGAGTCCGGTCGCGTGGTCAAGGCCAGCGCCATCCCCGAAGAGCTGGCGGCCCTGGACATCGGGCCCGAGACGGCGCGCGGGTTCGCCGACGCGATCGCGCGCGCGCGCACGCTGTTCTGGAACGGCCCCATGGGCGTGTTCGAGTCGGAGCCCTTCGCGGCGGGCACGCTGGCCGTGGCGCGCGCGGTGGCGGACAATCCCGGCCTCACCGTGGTAGGTGGCGGCGATTCGGTGGCGGCCGTGCAGAAGTGCGGCGTGGC
>Ga0070658_10001803_pt1 | contig 18000 bp, 15 predicted proteins | sample KBSC13metaG_FD_64664 | JGI IMG/M metagenome (GOLD analysis project Ga0070658, IMG submission 64664) | Corn rhizosphere microbial communities from Kellogg Biological Station, Michigan, USA - KBS C1-3 metaG | ecosystem: Host-associated > Plants > Roots > Rhizosphere > Soil ...
AGCGCCAGGTGCTGCAGGATGATCGAGACGCCGATCGCGGTGATGAGGGGCGCCAGGCGCGGCGCGTTGCGAAGCGGCCGGTACGCGATCCTCTCGACCACGTATCCCACCGCCATGCAGACGGGCACCGCCGCCAGGATTCCGATGCCCACGATCACGAGCGGCGGCATGCCGTAACCGGCGAGCGCCACGATCACCGAGAACGCCACCATGCAGCCGATCATCACCACTTCGCCGTGCGCGAAGTTGATGAGCTGGATGATTCCGTAGACCATCGTGTAGCCCAGCGCCACCACCGCGTAGACGCACCCGAGCGTGAGGCCGTTGATGATCTGCTGCAGGAAGGTATCCACGCCGGCGATTCTAGCGGATGGTCGTGGCGGAAAGCGGGGTGCCGGCGAGGATCATGCGGCTATCATGGCGGCATGAACGATTTCAGTGAAGCGATCGCCTACGCGCAGGCGCACGAGATTCCATGGACGCGCGATCCCGCCGCCGATCCATCGCGTTGGGGTGTGCATCATCCGGACCCGCCGCCCTTCAACCGGTTGCGCGGTCCGGTGCATCCGCGCGGCGGTGTCTCCGGCGTGATCCGGCTGCAGGGCCGGGAAGTCGCGGCCTGGGGCGAGCCCGATCGCGCGGACCTCACCTTCAGCGTCGCGAAGACTTATCTCGCGCTGCTCGCGGGCATCGCACAGGCGCGAGGCCTGCTCGACCCGTCCGAGCGCGTCGCCGACCGCTTGCCGGGCATCGGCTTCGATTCGCCCCACAATCGCCCCATCACCTGGGAGCACTTGCTCACCCAGACCAGCGAGTGGGAGGGGACTTGCTTCGGAATGCCGGACCAGGTCGAGCATTACCGTCACGTGGCCCACGATCCGAAGCCGGTGCAGGGCAAGAAAGGCGAGAAGCGTCCTTTGCAGGAACCGGGGACGTACTGGGAATACAACGACGTTCGCATCAACCAGCTCTCGCTCGCGCTGCTGCACTTGTTCCGGCGTCCGCTGCCGGAGGTCTTCCTCGAGTCGGTGCTGCGTCCGCTCGGCGGCGGGGAAAACTTCCAATGGGTCGGCTACGACGACGCTTGGGTCGAGATCGACGGCAAGCGAATGCCGTCGGTGCCGGGCGGCACGCATTGGGGCGCGGGCGTCTCGATCAGCGCCCGGGACCAGGCACGCATCGGCCAGCTCCTCCTCGACGGCGGCATGCATGAAGGCAAGCAGCTCGTGCCGCGCGAATGGATCGAGCGCATGCAGCAGCCCAACGCCGTGGCGCCCTTCTATGGCTTGCTCACCTGGCTCAACCGGGACGGCAGCCTCTTCGCGGACGCGTCGCGTTCGAGCTATTTCATGTTCGGCGCGGGTGGCAACTACGTCTGGATCGATCCGGACCACGACATGGTCGCCGTCGGCCGGTGGATCGACGGCGCGCACATGAACGGATTCGTCGGCCGCGTGGCGCGGGCGCTGGGATAAAAAAAACGGCACCCGAAGGTGCCGTCCTGATCTCGGCGGCGTGAGCCGCTTTCGTTTCTTGTTATTTCTTCTTCTCTTCTTTTTTGGGTTCTTCTTTCTTGGGTTCGGTGGCGGAGGTCGCGTCGCTCTTCGGGGCTTCCGGCGGCGTCGCGGCGGAAGGCGGCGAGGGCGGGGTGGCGCCGGCGGCCTGCGGGTTGAAAGGCGTGGACTTGCCGTTCTTCACGATCGCGACGGGCTTCACCTTGCCGCCCTCGAGCTTGAAGATGGTCATGTCGGCGTCCTTGCGGTCGCCTTTCTGGTCGAACTGGACGGTGCCCGTGGCGCCGGTGAAGTTCACGTTGAAGATCTCCGGCGTGAACTTGGCGGGATCGGTCGAATCGGCTTTCTTCATCGCCTCGATCACCGCGTTCGTCGCGTCGTAGAAGAGCGGCGCGTACTGCTTGATCTCGCCGTACTTCGCGTTGAACGCCTTCGCGAACTCGGGGCTCGCCGCTTCGCGCGGCAGCCCGGCTTGCGAGCAGACGAGGCCTTCGGCGGCCTGTCCGGCGAGCTTGCCCATCTCGTCGGTGCACGCGCCGTCGCCGAACGCGAACACGGCCTTGATGCCGAGCTCGCGAGCCTGCTTGACCATCGGGCCGCCGGTCGCGTCCATGCCGCCGTAGAACACGACGTCGGGGTTCTTCGCCTTGATCTTGGTGAGGATCGCCTTGAAGTCGGTTTCCTTGTCGGTCGTGCGCTCGCGGCCCACGATCTGCACCTTGGCGCCTTTCAGGAATTTCTCCACTTCGTTCGCGAGGCCTTCGCCGTACGCGGTCTTGTCGTCCGCGAGCGCGACCTTCTTCGCCTTCAGCTCGTTCGCGATGTACGAGGCGATCGCCGGGCCTTGCTGATCGTCGCGGCCGACGGTACGGAACACGGTCTTCAGGCCACGCTCCGTGAGGGTCGGGTTCGTCGCCGAGCCGGAGATCATCGGAATGCCGGCCTTGTTGTAGATCTCCGAGGCGGGAATCGAGACCCCCGAGTTCAGGTGGCCGATGACCGCGGCGACTTTCGCGTCCACCAGCTTCTGCGCGACCGTGGTGCCGACCTTCGGATCCGCCTGGTCGTCCTCGCTCGGCATCTCGAACTTGATGACCTTGCCGCCGATGGTGATCTTCTTCTCGTTGGCCTGGTCGATGGCCAGATGCACGCCGTTCTCGTCGTCCTTGCCGAGGTGCGCGATCGATCCCGTGAGCGGGCCCGCGTGCGCGATTTTCACCGTGACCGCGTTATCCGCAGGTGCCGCCGCGGGCGTCGTCGTGGTCGTGGAGCTGCTGCTGGTTTGCGCCGTCTTGTCTTCGTTCTTGCCGCAAGCGGCGAGCGCCAGGGCCATCGCCACTGCTGCGCCAAGATGGTGGGAGCGATTCATTCGCATCTCCTGTGAATTGGGGGGGGCAGGAAAGGCGGCAATTATGGGTCCGAATGAAAAAGCCCGCAATCGCGGGCCTTTTCACTGGTGACCGGGCCGCTCACTTGAGCGAAAGGATCCATTTCACGAGCGTCTTCACGTCCGCGTCGCTCACCTGGGAATTGGGCGGCATCGGCACCTGGCCCCACGTGCCCACGCTGCCCTTCTTCACCTTCTCCTCGAGGCGCGCCGGTGCCTTGTCGTCGCCGCGATACTTGTTCGCGACATCCTTGTACGCGGGGCCGACCAGCTTCTTGTCGATGGCGTGGCAGGCGGTGCACGCATTCTTCTGCGCGAGCTCGAGGCTCGCGAGCGCGGGCGTGGCGGCGAGTGCAAAACCGATCGCGGCCAGGGGGAGGATCTTCTTCATTGCGGGCTCCTTCACGTCAGGTTGGGGAATTCGGACGGCGCATTGTCGGCAAATCGAGCGCTTCGCGCAATTGCGCGGGCGAGGTGATCGCGGGCAGGCATGTGACGCCTTCGCAGAGCCACGCGTTCACCGGATCGCCCACGGGCTTGGCGAGCACGGGGGGCACATCGCTCGCATCTCCCGGAATGAAAAGCGTGATCGTGCCGGGAAGGTACGCGCCATCGAGCAGCTCATGCCACGGCGCGAACGCATTGCGCGCACCACGCACGATGAGCGTGCGTGTGGGCACGATCTGCTCCTCCATCGCCTTCAGCAGCGACCCGAAAGCGGAAGGCTGCCTTTGCATCTGTGGCATGAAGAGCGCGATCGTCCCGGCGGCCGCGTCCGAATAGCGCGTGTCGCCGGTGAGGAACGCGAGACGGTTGAGCGCCCACGCGGCAACGCCATTACCCGACGGCGTCGCGTTATCGGGCCCCGGCTTGGGCCGCTGGATGAGCCGCTCGTGATCGTGCGAGGTGAAGAAGAATCCGCCGCCGTCGCGATCGAGGAATCGCTCCATCAGCGCCTCGCCCAGGTCCTCGGCCCAGCCCATGTCCTCTTCGCTGAAATCCGCCTGCAACATCTCGATCAGCGCGGCGAGGAGGAAGGCGTGGTCGTCCAGGTAAGCATCCAGATGCGCGCGCCCATCCTTGTACGTGGCGAGCAGGCGGCCGTCCTTCCAGAGCGTCTCGCGAATGAAGCCGAGCGCCTTGCGCGCGGAGGCGATCCACGCCTGCCGCCCGAACACGTGGCCCGCCCGCGCCATGCCGGCGATCATCAAGGCGTTCCAAGACGTGAGGATCTTGTCGTCGCGTCCCGGACGCACGCGATGGTCTCGCGCCGCGAGCAGCTTGCGCCGCGCCGATTCGAGCAGCGTGCGATCGACCGGCTCGCTCGCCATCACCAGGTGCCAGTGCGAGTTCTCGAAGTTGGGCGGCCGGGTCAAGCCGAATGCGGCCGCCGCGACCTCGAACTCATCCGCGGTGAGCAGGGCGCGCACCTCGTCCGGCGTCCACACGTAGAACTTGCCCTCTTCGCCTTCGGAGTCGGCGTCGAGCGAGGAGTAATAGCCGCCCTCCGGCGACTGCATCTCGCGCACGACCCATTCGACCGTCTCGCGACACACACGCTCGAACAACGGGTCTTGCGTCGCGGTCCACGCATCCGCGTAGAGCCGCAGCAACCAGCCGTTGTCGTAGAGCATCTTCTCGAAGTGCGGAATCTCCCAGCGCTCGTCCACGCTGTAGCGCGCGAACCCGCCGCCGATCTGGTCGTAGATGCCGCCATGCGCCATCGCGCGAAGCGTCCCGCTGGCCATCTTGAGCGCCACTTCGTCGTGGCTCGCGGCGTGGCGTCGCAGCAGCTGCTCGATGGAATCGGGATGCGGGAATTTCGGGGCGCCGCTGAATCCGCCGTGCTGCGTATCGAAGGCGGCGACGAGATCCTGCGCGGCCTCCTCCAGCAGCGATGCGGAGAATTCGGCGTGTGCGCCGTCGCCGCGCGGAACGCTTCTCGCCAGCGCCGCGGCGAGCTGCTGCCCTTGCTCGCGCACATCCTCCGCGTGCTCGTCGTAGAACTGGCGCACGCGCCTCAGGAGATCCGGGAAGCCCGGCATCCCATAGCGCGGCGTGCTCGGAAAATAGGTGCCGCCGAAGAACGGAAGCTGGTCGGGCGTGAGGAACATGGTGAGCGGCCAGCCGCCGTTGCGCTGCGTGAGCATCGCCTGCGCCACCTGGTAGATCTGGTCGATGTCGGGCCGCTCCTCGCGATCCACCTTGATGTTCACGAAGAAGTCGTTCATGACCTGCGCGATCGCCGGATCCTCGAACGACTCGTGCGCCATCACGTGGCACCAGTGGCACGCGGAGTAGCCGACCGATAGCAGGATCGGTTTGCCGGTTCGCTTCGCCTCGGCGAGCGCCTCTTCGCCCCAGGGGTACCAGTCCACGGGGTTTTCCGCGTGCTGCTGCAGGTACGGGCTGGTTTCCTTGGCTAGGCGGTTGGGCATTTGAATTACGGGCGGGGAGTGATGCGGGCAAAAGGCTTTGAAATCGCCGATGGACGCCGATCCAACGCCGATGGCCGCCGATCTACGGAATGGGTGCCGAGTTTCGCGCGGGGATCGCCACACTACGACAGATATGGAATATCGGCGTTCATCGGCGTGCTTCTATCGGCGTTTATCGGCGTTCTCCGCGGTACCTCGCCGAATGGCGACAGGCAGACGCACCAGTCCCAGGATCAAGGAGCAGCCGGCGAGGATGATCGCGCAGCCGGCGATGCGCCCGGAAGTGAGTGGCTCATGCAGGAGCAGCACGCCCCAGAGCATTCCGAAGATCGGCACCAGCAACGTGACCGTGATCGCTTTCACGGGTCCCACATCCGCGATCAATCGGTAGTAGAAGATGAAAGCCACGGTCGTCGACACGATCGCGAGGCCGAGCACCGCGAGCCACGCCATGGCAGGCACCGATGAGATCTCGCGGTGCAGAGGCGTGAACGGAAGCAGCGCCACGCCCGCGAGCAGCAGGGTCGCGGCCGAGGTCGCCATCGGCTTCGTATCCTTGAGATGCACCTTCGTGAACACGATCGTGTAGCCGTAAAGCGCGGTCGCCGCGACCGACATCGAAGCGGCGAGCAGCTGCGTGGAGCTCATCGGCGCCGGTGTCCAGCCTACGAGCACGGCCGTGCCCACGAGGCAGAGCGCGATGCCGATGGCCTTGGCGGGCGTGATGGGCTCGCGAATCCATGTTGCAGCGACGACCGAAGCCCAAAGCGGCGCGAGCGCATTGAGGATCGCCGCCGTCGAGGCGTCGATCGATTGGAGCGCCTGCGCGATCAACACGAAGGGAAGCGCCAAGCCGATGGCGCCCACGAAAAGATACGCGCGCCAATGGCGCCGCCACCCGATCGCGCTGCCCGTCGCGTAGACGAAAGCGGCGAGCGCGCCGCCCGCGATCACCACCCGCAGCTCGATCATCAGCACGGCCCCGAGGTGCGGCACCGCATATCGCATGAAGAGATACGACGCGCCCCACATCGCGGCCAGCGCCACGAGGCGGGCGAGATCCGCGGGCCTCACACCCGCGTGGGCTGCAACACCCCCTCGAGCTCGAGCAGGCGCCGCTTGCGATCCAGGCCGCCCGCATAGCCGGTGAGCGTGCCGTCGGATCCGATCACGCGATGACACGGCACGATGATCGAGTGCGGATTGCGGCCGGTCGCCGCGCCGACCGCGCGCATCGCGTCGATCGAGCCCACGCGCTTCGCGAGCTCCGTGTAGGTGATCGTCTCGCCGAAAGGGATGCGCGCGATCTCGCTCCAGACGCGCACCTGGAAGGGCGTACCGCGCGGGGCGAGCGGCAGGTCGAAAGCGCGACGCCGGCCGTCGAGGTATTCCTGCAGCTGCGTGGACAGCGCGCGCAACGGCTGGGCGCTCGCGTCTTCCCGCCAATCCGCCGAGATCGGCGGCGCATGGCGTCCGCCATCGAAATACAAGCCGCCCAATCCCTCGTCGTGCAGCGTGGCGTACAGCGGACCGAGCGGGGACGAAATCTTCGCGTAGCGGATCACAGCGACCTCCAGAGGTGAATGAGCGCATAGGCGCGCCATGGGCGCCATTGCTCGGCGTGACGCAGCGCGGCGGCCGCGCTCTTCTGCGACATCGCCTTCATGGCGGCGACGTCGGGATGCGGAAAGGCGTCGGGCCAGCCGAGCGCGCGCATCGCGATGTATTGCGCGGTCCACGGTCCGATCCCGCGCACGGCTTTGAGCGCAGCGATCGTGGCATCGAGCGGCGCGGTGCGTTCGAGCGACAGCCGGCCGGCATCGACTTCCCTTGCCAGCGAGGAAATGGCTCGCGCGCGCGCTCCGATGATTCCGCACGCCGCGATGTCCGATGGATCGGCGGCCGCAAGCGTCGCGGCCGTGGGAAAAAGGCGATTCAACGTCCCATCGCCTTCGAGGACCTCACCGAATCGCTCGACCAGGCGATGGGCGATGCGTGCGGCGGCGACCACGGTCACCTGTTGTCCCAGGATCGCGCGCACCGCGATCTCGAATCCATCGACGCACCCCGGCACGCGCAGGCCGGGATTCTTCGCAAGATCGCCGAGCACCGCCAACACCTCGTCGGGATGACAGGACAGGTCGAGCAGGTGCTTCACGCGCCCCAGCACCGAGGGGAGGACGCGAGCCAGCGATTCGGACACGACCACGCGGACCGCGGAGCGCTTCGCGATGGGTGACACCCGAATCATCCCGGCGTGCGCCTGCCCTCCGCGCACGATGCGCAGAGTGCGCCGGTATTCGCGGCCCTCGACATGCTCCACGCCGGGGATGGCTCGCCGCGAGAGGAAATCGAGCATCGCCTCCCAGTCGTACGGGGGGCGATAGGCGAGGTCGAAACGGAAATCGCGCTGCGCCTCGCGCGTCGGCGCGCTCTTGCGCAGCTCCAGGGGCGTCATGCGGTAGCGCGTGCGAAAGAGATGGTTGAACCGTCGCAGGCTGGCGAAACCGCTGGCCATTGCGACATCGATGACCGGCATCCGGGTATCGGTGAGGAGCCGCTTGCCGAGCAGCAGGCGCTGCGTCTGCGCATACTCGACCGGCGCCACGCCGAACTCCTGCTGGAAGACGCGCCGCAGGTGCCGATCGGTCACGCTGAGCTTGGCGGCGAGCTCGTTCATGCCGGTATCGGTGAGGTGTCCTTCTTCGATCAGGTCCGCCGCGGCCTGCGCGAGCCGGCGCGTGGCATCGATCGACGCGTGGCCTGGCGCCATCTCGGGGCGGCAGCGCAGGCACGGGCGAAAGCCCTCCGTCTCCGCGGCCGCGGCGCTCGCGAAGAAATGGCAGTGCTCACGGTTCGGCGTGCGCGCGGAGCATACGGGCCTGCAATAGATGCGTGTCGTGGCCACGCCCACGAAGAAGCGTCCGTCGAAGCGGGCGTCGTGGGTGCGAAGGGCGCGATAGCACTGGTCGGCGTCGAGCAACATGACGCCATTATCGGCCCGGTGCGGGTCAGCCGCTCGCCGTTTTCGGACCTGGAATCCGCAGCATCAGCCACAGCGCCGCGCCGCCGGCCGTGGCGATCAACGGGAGCGCCACGTAGTTGAGGGTGTTCCATCCGGCCGCGTTGACCAGGACGCCGGAGGAGAACGCGGAGATCGCCTGCACGGTGAAGATCGTCATCTCGTTGGCGCCTTGCGCCTTCGCGCGTTCGCTCGGCCGATAGGCGCCGGTGAGCAGCGTGGTTCCGCCGATGTACGTGAAATTCCAGCCCAGCCCCAGCAGCACTAGCGCCACCCAGAAATTGCCGATGAGCTGGCCCGAGAGCGCGACCGCGACGCATGCGAGCAGCAAGCCCACGCCGGTGAGGACGATGCGCAGCACGCCGAAGCGCTTGATGAGCGAGCCGGTGACGAAGGAAGGCGCGAACATCGCGATCACGTGGGACGAGATCACGGTCGCGGCCGCCGCGTAGGGATGGCCGCAGAAGCCCATGGCGAGCGGTGTCGCGGTCATCAGCAGGTTCATCACCGCATAGCCCAGCGCGGCCACGCCGACCGCCACCAGGAAGACGGGCTGCGAGGCGATCTCGCGAAGCGGGCGCGCGGGCCCCTGGGACGCATCCTCCTTCACCGCCGGAATCGAAAGCCGCGAGATGATCGCCATCGCGATGAGGCAGTACACGAAGAGCGACGCATAAGAGGCGAGATAGGGCGTGCCCACGAGATCGCGGGTGTGCTTGGACATCTCGGGACCCACGATGCCGCCCACGAGCCCGCCGGCGAGCACGAAGGAGATGGCCTTCGCCTTGAAGTCCGGCTTCGCGGCATCCGCGGCGGCGAAGCGGTAATACTGGCCGAAGGCGTTGTACGCGCCCAGCAGCATCGTGCCGACGCAGAGCAACGCGAGGCTTCCGAGCGCCATCGCGACGCTCGCCAGGACCGATCCGATCAGCCCGAACACGCCGCCCGTGAGGAAGCCATTGCGCCGTCCCACCCGCCGCATCCAGAACGAGGCGGGAACCGTGGAAATCGCCGAGCCGATGACATAGGTGGCGGCCGGCAGCGTGGCGAGCGCCTTGTTCTGCGCGAGGCTGTAGCCCGCAAGCGCGCCGATGCTGATGAGGGTGACCGCGTTGGTGAGGAGGAGCGCCTGGCAGGCGGCGAGGAGGAAGACATTGCGCCGTGATAGTTCCATGGGACTAGTGTGCCACGTAGGAGCAGGCTGACAGCCAACCGGTGGTTCGGCCCCGATACTGTTCCATCGCTCCCGATGGATGTCCGCATGCTCGAAGTCTTTCGAAGTGCCCAGCCGCTGCGCGAGGCGCCGGAATTCCTTGCCGGAGGCGGGGAGATGGCCGAGCGGATGCGCGCGCTGCAATGGACGCGCACGCCTTTGGGGCCCCCGTCGGAATGGCCGCAACCGCTGCGCCAGGCCGTGCGGATGATGCTTGCTTCGCGCCAGCCGATGTCGCTGTGGTGGGGCAACTCGCTGGTTCAGCTTCATAACGACGCATGCCGCACGCTGCTCGGCGCGAAGCATCCTTCCGCCCTGGGCAGTCCCGCGAGCAGCGTCTGGGAAGAATTCTGGGAGATGCTCGCGCCCCGAGCCGACGCGGCGATCCGCCGCCACGAGGCGTGCACCACGCCCGCGCTGCGTTTCCTCGTGGATGGCCACGGGCAGGCACTCGAGTCCTATTTCGCGATGAGCGGCCATGCCGTCCCCGGCGAGCATGGCGATTTCGGCGGTGTGTTGTGGACCTTCAACGACGCGACGGCGACCGTCCTGCGAGAGCGGGAGATGGCGTGCATCGACACGTTGCGGCGCGAGCTCCGGGGTGTGCGCGAGCTGCGCGAGGTTTGCGTGCGGGCGTGCGGTGCGTTGGCGATGAACCCGCAGGATCTTCCGTTCGCGGCTTTCTATGCGCTCGACGCCGCGCGCACCGAGGCCCGCCTTGTGGCGAGCACCGGGGTCGCCCCTGCGAGCGAGACGGTCCCCGAAGCGCTCATGCTGGGCGAAGCGTGCGTCTGGCCTCTCGCCGCGGCGAGCGATGTCGACTCCGTGCAGCGCGTACGCATCGAGGATCCGCGTTTCGGCCACCTGCCCGCGGGACCGTGGGACCGCGCGCCGCGCGAGGCGGCCATCGTGCCCCTCGGCACCCTCGACGACGGCGCCGCGCTGGTGATGGTTGCCGGCCTGAATCCCCATCGCCTCTTCGACGCCGCCTTCGAGCGGTTCATATCCCTCGCGCGTGCGCAGCTGGTCGCCGCACTCGAGGCTTCACGCCGTGCCCGCGCGGAGCGCGAGCGCGACCTCGCGAAGGCTTGCGCCGCGTCGCACGAGCAGGAAGCGTGCGAGATGCGCGAGCTCGATGCGCGCAAGACCGAATTCCTGGCCACGCTCGCGCACGAGCTGCGCAACCCGCTGGCCCCCTTGCGCAACGGCCTCGAGGTGATCCGGCTGTCGGGCACCGATGCGGCGAAGATCGACAAGGCGCGCACCATGATGCAGCGCCAGCTGCAGCAGATGGTCCGACTCGTCGACGACCTCCTCGACGTGAGCCGTGTCAGCCGCGGCAAGCTCGAGCTGCGTGCCGCGGACGTGGACCTCGCGACAGTATTGAAGACCGCGGTGGAAGCGAGCCAGCCGTTGATGGGCGAGCGCGGGCACGCGCTGGCGGCGAACGTGCCGCCCGAGCGCATCGTCGTGCACGGCGACGCGACGCGGTTGTCGCAGGTCTTCTGGAACCTGCTGAACAACGCCGCCAAGTACACGGAGCCGGGCGGGCGCATCGAGCTGCACGCCGCTTTCGAGGATGGCCATGCCCTGGTGCGCGTGAAGGACAACGGCATCGGCATCCCGCCGGAGATGCACGCCCGCGTGTTCGAGATTTTCACCCAGGTGGATCGTTCGCTGGAGCGCTCGCAAGGCGGGCTGGGCATTGGCCTGAGCATCGCCAGGCGGCTGGTCGAGATGCATGGCGGCACGATCGAGGTAGCGAGCGAAGGCTTGCGCCAAGGCAGCGAATTCACGGTGCGGCTGCCCGCGCGCCTGGAAGCGCCCGCCAAGCCCGAGGCCGAAGCGCGCCGGGGCCCGGTGAATCTCGGCAAGCGCATCCTCATCGCGGACGACAATCCCGATTCCGCGGAGACGCTGCAGATCATGCTCGAGGTGATGGGCAACGAGGTGCGTGTCGCGCGCGATGGCGAAGAGGCCGTCGCCGCGGCGGAGCAGTTCCGCCCCGATGCGATCCTGCTCGACATCGGCATGCCGAAGCTGAACGGCTACGACGCGTGCGCGCGCATCCGCAAGGGCGGCGCCGCGGGGGCCATGATCATCGCGCTCACCGGCTGGTCGCAGGAAGAGGACAAGGCCCGCGCGATGCAGGCGGGTTTCGATCGCCACTTCACCAAGCCGGTCGAGCCCAAGACGCTGGAAAGCCTGATCCGCGCGATCAAATAGAATTGGCGGCATGAACTATCGCCGCCTCGGCCGCTCCGGCCTCAGAGTGAGCGAGCTCTCGCTCGGCTCGTGGGTCACGTATGGCAACCAGCTCGATGTCGCCGGCGCACGCGAGTGCATGGCCGCGGCCTGGGACCATGGGGTGAATTTCTTCGACAACGCCGAGGTGTACGCCGCCGGCAAGAGCGAGGAGATCATGGGCGAGATCCTGAAGAAGCTCGCCTGGCCGCGCCTCAAGTTCATCGTGTCCACCAAGTTCTTCTGGGGCATCACCGATGGCCCCAACGAGAAGAACACGCTGAATCGCAAGTACCTCATGAATGCGATCGATGGATCGCTGCGGCGTTTGCAGCTCGATTACGTCGATCTCGTCTTCTGCCATCGCTCCGATCCGAATACCCCGATCGAGGAGACGGTGTGGGCGATGCACGACATGGTCGAGCGCGGCAAGGCGCTCTACTGGGGCACCTCGGAGTGGAGTGCCGCCGACATTCGAGCCGCTTACGAGATCGCCGAACGCCATCATCTGCGCAAGCCCGTCATGGAGCAGCCCGAGTACAACCTGTTCACGCGCAACCGCGTGGAGAAGGAGTACGCGCGCCTCTACGAGGACATCGGCATGGGGCTCACGACGTGGAGCCCGCTCGCCTCGGGGCTGCTGACCGGCAAGTATCGCGGCGGCATCCCCGAAGGCAGCCGCGCCACGATTCCGCGAATGAAGTTCCTCGTCGAGGACCTCACCGACAAATCGAAGAACGAGGCGGTCGCCAGTCTCGGTGAAGTCGCGAACGAGCTGGGCTGCTCGACCGCGCAGCTGGCGCTCGCCTGGTGCGCGGCGAACCCGCGTGTCTCCACCGTGATCACCGGAGCTTCTCGCGTCGAGCAGGTGCGCGAGAACATGAAGGCGGCCGAGATCGTGCCGAAGCTCACGCCGGAAGTGATGCAGCGCATCGGCGCCATCAGCGGTCCCCTGGCCGAGTGAATCGCCGACCCCGAATGAACACGCGTGCCCCGGGTCTTCTGCTTGCGCTTCTCCTCGCGCTTGCCGGCTGCGGCGCGTTGTCGCCGACGACGAGCGCCGTCGCCTTGAAGGGGCCCAGCGTGTTCGCGTGCGAGGCGGAGTGCAATTTGCCGACGGCTGCGGACGCGTCGGGCAACATCACCTGCACTCAGACACACGCGTGCTCAACATGCGCTCTGCCGTATGGTGCGCCGTCCGGAAGCCAGTGCGGGTGCTGGCTATGGAGCCGCGACCCCATCTCGTCCGACCCCGCCGACGCGAGCCTGGGCCCGGACTGGAGGCGCGAGGGAACCCGGCCCGGCGCCAAGGTCCGGAAGGATCCGGACCGCCGCTATCTCTGCCAGTGCGGGTACTAGCGGCGCGAACATCGCGCAGAATGCCGCGATGACCGCCGCACCGCTCTTCATCGGCTGCGCTGCCGGATTCTCCGGCGACCGCACCGACGCCGCGCCGCCCGTGGTGCGCACGCTTTCGCGCCTCGAGGGGCGGCGCGTGCTCATGTTCGAGACGCTCGCGGAGCGCACCCTCGCGATTGCCCAGCTCGCGCGGCGCGCGGATCCCGCTGGGGGCTTCGAGCCTTTGCTCGACGACATGCTGCGCCCCGTGCTCGCGCAGTGCCTCGCGAACAACATCGCCATCGTGGGCAATTTCGGCGCGGCAAATCCCGCGGGCGCGGCGAAGCGAATCCTGGCGATGGCGCATGAGCTCGGAGTCGCCGCGCCGCGCGTTGCCGTCGTGAAGGGAGACGACCTGTCGGGCGAGGAGCACCGGCCGCTTCTGCGCAAGGCCCTCGGCGCGCAGATCGGCGACATCGTGAGCGCGAACGCTTACCTCGGCGCTCAGCCCATTGCCGGTGCGTTGCGTGAGGGCGCGCAGGTGGTCGTGTGTGGCCGCGTCGCCGATCCGTCGCTCGCGGTGGGCCCGATCCTCGCGCACTACGGCTGGGCGGAGGACGATTGGGATCGCCTCGGGCGCGCGACGATGGCCGGCCACCTCCTCGAATGCGGCGCTCAGGTCACCGGCGGATACTTCGCCGATCCCGGCATGAAGGACGTCGCGGGATTGCACGATGTGGGCTTTCCGATCGTCGAGATCGAGGCGAGCGGGGATTGCATCGTGTCGAAGGCGGCGGACACCGGCGGCGTCGTGGACGAACGCACGGTGAAGGAGCAGCTCCTGTACGAGATCCACGATCCCGCGGCCTATCTCACGCCGGACGTCACCGCCGACATCTCGGACGCCGTGGTGCACGCGCTCGGCCGCGATCGCGTCGCGCTCCGCGGCGTGCGGGGTCATGCGCGACCCGACACGCTCAAGGTCACCGTATGCCGCGAGGGTGGCTGGCAGGGCGAAGGCGAGATCTCGTACGCGGGTCCCGGCGCGGAAGCGCGTGCGCGCCTCGCCGGCGACGTGCTGCGGCGGCGCCTCGAAGGGCTCGAGCTGCGCGTCGACCTCATCGGGGCGTTGAGCCTCTTCGCCGACGACGCGGGCGAGCTGCTCGCGGGGACGCCCGCGCGCGACCTGCGCGACGTGCGTGTCCGGGTCGCGGCGCGCCATGCGCAGCGCGAAGAGGCCCGACGCGTCGCGCGTGAGGTCCTGGCGCTCTACACGTGCGGTCCGGCAGGCGGAGGTGGCGTGCGAACGAACGTCACGGCCCGTCTGGAGACGCGCTCCTGCTTCGTTCCGCGCGAAGCCGTGAGTGTGTCCTGGGAAATGGTCCAATGAGGCCGATTCCGCTGCATCGGCTCGCGCACGGCCGCACCGGCGACAAGGGCAATCGCTCGAACATCAGCATCATCGCGTATCGCCCCGAACATTACGAAGCGCTTGTCGCGCAAGTCACCGAGGAGCGCGTGGCCGAGCTGTTCGCGCATCGGCATCCGACGGGCGTGAAGCGCTATCTGCTGCCGAAGCTGGGCGCCATGAATTTCGTGATCGACGACGTGCTCGACGGCGGCGTGAATGGAGCGCTCAATCTCGATGCGCACGGAAAGTCGCTCGTCTTCCTGCTGCTTGAAATGACCGTCCAATTGCCCGAAGGAGAAACGCCATGAGAATCGCGATCGTCCTCGCCACCCTCGCTTTCGCGGGTGCGCTGCACGCGCAGGAATACCCGGCAAAGCCGATCACCTTCGTCGTGCCATTCGCCGCCGGCAGCGCGACCGACCAGCTCGCCCGCGCGTTGGGGCAGGGCATCACCGACCAGACGAAGCAGAGCGTCGTCGTGGACAACAAGCCCGGTGCGTCCGGCTTCCTCGCCGCGCAGCAAGCCGCGAAGGCCAATGCCGACGGGTACACGGTGCTCATCACGACCAACACGACGCACGCCGCGAACGAGCATCTCTACAAGACGATGCCCTACGATCCCGTCAAGGACTTCGCACCGGTCACGCTGCTGGGCAAGGGCGGGCAAATCATGATCGTGAACGAGAAGGTGCCGGCGAAGAGCGTCGGCGAGTTCATCGCGCTCGCGAAGAAGGAGCCCGGCAAGCTCACCTTCGGCAGCGGCAGCTCGTCCTCGCGCATCGCCGGAGAATTGCTGCAGCAGATGGCCGGCATCCAGATCCTGCACGTGCCCTACAAGAGCAACCCGCTCGCGGTGACGGACCTTCTCGGCGGCCAGATCGACATGATGATAACGGACACGGCGACGGGCCTGCCGCAGGTGAAGGCGGGCAAGGTGCGCGCGCTCGGAGTCACCGCGAAGAAGCGCTCGCCGTTGGCGCCCGACATCCCGACGATCGACGAGGCCGGCGTGAAGGGCTACGAGATGGGCTATTGGTTCGCGGCGTACGTGCCCGCGAAGACGCCGCCCGCAGTCGTGAAGCGCCTGCACGATCTGCTGGTGAAGGCGACCCAGAGCGCGAGCGCCAGGCAGTTCTACGAGTCGACGGGCACCGAGCCTGCGACCTCGTCGCCCGAGGAGCTGGCGAAGTTCCAAGGCGAGGAATCGCAGAAGTGGGGACGCATCATCAAGAGCGCGAACATCCAGCCTGAATGATTACCGCTGTTTGAGAATGTGTCGACCGCGCTTGGTTATCACGGCAAAACGTCTCAATGAGCCGTCGCGATAGATCAGGCACACGAATGGACGACGTAGACTACGATGGGCGGCTTCGATCTTTGGAAGCGCTGCGATAAACACATGCGCCATTTCAGCGCCGGTCAGTCCTTGACTGGTCAGGACAAAGACGCCAGCCCGGGATGCGGCAATGGCGGACAGTTCTAGCGGCCTCCGCCGGATGTTCTCGTCCTTAGAAAGAATGGCCCAACCTTTACGGCCAACCTCGGCGAGCCAATGTTCGTCTGGCGTATCCGGAGGAAAGTGATCGTCGTGGACTTCGACATCCGCACCGACAGAACGTAGCCCCGAAGCCACTACGAGTTTGCCGAGGCTTCGATCGACGAAGAGCCTTGGCTTAGGCTGCTTGCCGCTCGTAACGCAGAGCCTCTTCGATTTCGTCTAGAGGCTTTCCGTAGTCGCTCGCCAATACCCCGAGCGATTCGCCAGCCTCGAAGCGTTCGGCAAGGATGGCGGTCGGTATGCCAGTGTTGCGAAGCACGGGCTTGCCAAAGGCGAGAGTGGGATCAATGACAATGATGGCCGGTTGTTCGTATTCCGTCTTGCGAGAGAACGGATAAAGGCGGATCGGAATCCCCGCGCTGTCGCGCTCGATGCGTCGCAAGTGCGCCTCGATCACCGGCCGGATGGCGACTTGGCCCCCTTGCGATGCATTGATGATCTGACCGAACTTTTCAACGAAAAGGCTCAGCCCATCGGTTTGAAAGTCTTGGTCCGCAAGAGGGTGCTTTGACTTGAGTAGGCGCGTGACGTATTCAAGCGCGGTGCGCACCTTGGGCAGGGGTACTGAATGGATTCGCCGAATCGCGCCCAGCACATGCAACTCGACGAGGTTAACGAACGATAGGTAGCCACCTTCCGGATCAGCTGCCGCGATCACCGCTTCGAACTGCTTCCAGTCACGGCTGGATCTGGTTTTGTATCGCTGACCAAACGACCACGCGCGTACCGTGGCGGCCGGTAGGTGAAGAAAGCGGGCAGCCTCGGACGCCGTATACGCAGGGGCGTTCACGATTGCTTGAGTCCGAGACATGTTGTTCATGCGAGCCCCCTACGATGCGTCGGCGCAATGATTACATAGACAACTCATGCGCGTCATTCGCTCCCTATTCTGGATATTTGCGGTTTCGCCTTGATGGCAGTTCAAGACCTGTCGCGCGGCGGGTTCCACCACAGGCGGTTACTACGAACCCCTGGACATCCGGGGGTCAGCGATCGAAGCGCGCGAACGTGACGATGTTGCCGCCGGGTTCCATAAACGTGATCTCGTCGGAGCCGTAAAAGGTCTTGTGGCGCTCGACGAGCGCGGGCTCGGTGGCGAGCGCGGCGATCACCGCATCGAGGTTGTCCACCTCGATGAAGACCACGGCCGAGCGCGACTGGCGGGTGATCTCGCGCAGGGCCGGCCCCTCGTTGGCGTTGCCGCGCGTCTCCACCATCACCTGGACGCCATCCTTCTCCAGGCCGACGAAGCCGAGGCGGTCGCCTTCCGGCACGTCGAAGAGCACGGTGAAGCCCAGCTTCGTGAAGAAATCGCGCGTGGGCTCGACGCGATCGACGAAGAGGACCGGTGTGGCGCGCGAGATCTTCATCCGGTGACGGCGCCCTCGCTCGCGCTGTGCACCAGCTTCGCGTACTTGCCGAGCACGCCGCTGGTGTAGCGCGGCGCGGGCTGCTTCCACGCCGCGCGCCGCTTCGCGAGCTCCGCATCGGGCAGGTTCACCTGGATGAGTCGCTTGTGCGCGTCGATGGTGATGGAGTCGCCTTCCTGCACCAGCGCGATCGCGCCGCCTTCGAATGCCTCGGGCGTCACGTGCCCCACGACCATGCCCCACGTGCCGCCGGAGAAGCGTCCGTCGGTGATGAGCCCCACGGATTCGCCGAGGCCCTTGCCGATGAGCGCCGACGATGGGGCGAGCATCTCGCGCATGCCGGGTCCGCCCTTGGGTCCTTCGTAACGAATGATCACGACGTCACCGGCGCGGATCTTGTCCGCCAGGATCGCTTCCATCGCCGCGGGCTCCGAATCGAATACGCGCGCGGGGCCGGTGATCGCGGGACTCTTCAATCCGGTGATCTTCGCCACGCAGCCTTCGG
>Ga0070658_10001804_pt1 | contig 17997 bp, 13 predicted proteins | sample KBSC13metaG_FD_64664 | JGI IMG/M metagenome (GOLD analysis project Ga0070658, IMG submission 64664) | Corn rhizosphere microbial communities from Kellogg Biological Station, Michigan, USA - KBS C1-3 metaG | ecosystem: Host-associated > Plants > Roots > Rhizosphere > Soil ...
CACGCCTGCCTCCACCATCACCGATCCGACGACGGCCGGCTCCAGGTCGATACGAAGCGAGAGGTATGGGACCTCCGGTGAAGCCTCGACAACCTGCCCCGTGATCGGCAGCTCGACGGTGGCGAGCAGATAGTGTCCCGCGTCGTATCGATAGCGGTTCTCCCTCAGATACACATCCTTTGCGCCCTGGGCGATGACGCAGAGCGACGGACGAGACACCCCGTGCACGCGCGCCGTCGGCTGCGATCCACGGTTACAGCGAAGCCCGTCCATCACGTCGACGCTGCCGTCGATGTCGATCACCCGCGCGATTCTGTCCGCCAATTCCTCTCGGTTTTGCCTGATCCTCTGTGTGTCCATCTCGTTCATGAATGCATTGTATCCCGTGTCAAAGTATTTTCCATCGACTTTGCAGAAAAGTACAAGACTCCTGGAAGAACGTTCTATTAGGCACGTTGACAGAACGGATAGAATACACCTGAAGACAACGTTATTGAATGCTCGACAGGCACAACGTTCCTGGAACTTCATTCCAGATTAGAAGCCCGCCGACTTGGAGACATTGGGAGAAAATCATGAGCAACAACATTGCCGGAAAGGTCGTCGTTATCACGGGAGCAAGCAGCGGACTGGGCGAAGCCACCGCACGACTTCTCGCCGCCGAGGGCGCCGCCGTCGTGCTCGGAGCGCGCCGCGCCGACCGCATCGACGCTCTGGCTCGGGAGCTGGCGCAGCAGGGCGGCAAGGCAATCGCCGTCCCTACCGACGTCACCGACCACGCGCAGGTCAAGCGCTTTGTCGACGCAGCCGTCGAGACCTACGGCCGTGTCGACGTCATGATCAATAACGCGGGCCTGATGCCGCACTCGCCGCTGGAGCGGCTGAAGATCGAGGACTGGGACCGCACCATCGACGTCAACCTCAAAGGTGTCCTCTACGGCATCGCCGCGGCCCTGCCGCACATGCAGCGGCAACTCGCAGGCCACATCATCAACGTGTCGTCCGTGGCCGGACATAAGGTGCGGGCCGGAGGCTCTGTGTACTCGGCGACCAAGACGGCGGTAAGGGTACTCACCGAAGGATTGCGCCAGGAAGTGAAGCCGTACAACATCCGCACCACGATTATCTCACCGGGCGCGGTTGCGACCGAACTGATCGATAGCATCACCGAGCCGGACATCGCGGAGAACGCCCGAAAGATGGTTGAGGATCTCGCCATCGACGCCGGCTCCTTTGCCCACACCGTAGCCTTCGCCATCAGCCAGCCCGACGATGTCGACATCAACGAAATCCTATTCCGGCCTACGCGCCAGGAGTTTTAAGCACAAGGAAAATCAAATGCAGACACGCACACTTGGAAATAATCTGCAAGTCTCGGCCATCGGCCTGGGCTGCATGGGCATGAGCTTTTCGTATGGGCCGCCCGCCGACAAAGGCGAGATGATCGCGCTGATCCGCAAAGCCGTCGACATGGGCGTCACCTTCTTCGACACCGCCGAGGTCTACGGTCCGCTCACGAACGAAGATCTAGTCGGCGAGGCTCTTGTTCCGTACCGCGATCAAGTCGTCATCGCCACCAAGTTCGGCTTCGCGCCGACATCGCCGGGCGAGGCTCGGTGGGGAGGGCTGAACAGCCGGCCTGCGCATATTAAAGAGGCGGTGGAAGGATCCCTGAAGCGCCTCCGCACCGACCGAATCGACCTCTACTACCAGCACCGCGTCGACCCGGAGGTGCCTATTGAGGACGTCGCCGGCGCGGTCAAGGAGCTGATCGCGGCGGGCAAAGTCAAGCACTTCGGCATGTCCGAAGCCGGCGTCGAAATGATCCGCCGCGCCCACGCCGTCCAGCCGGTGACCGCCCTGCAGAGCGAATATTCGCTCTGGTGGCGCGAGCCCGAAGAGGAGATTATGCCCGTCCTCGAAGAACTTGGCATCGGCTTCGTCCCGTTCAGTCCGCTCGGTAAAGGCTTCCTGACGGGTAAGATCGACGAGAACACGAAGCTCGACAGCACCGACTTCCGCAACAGCATCCCGCGCTTTGCGCCCGAGGCTCGCAAGGCCAACCAGGCCTTGGTCGACCTCCTCGGGACCATCGCACAGCGCAAGGACGCCACGCCGGCTCAGATCGCACTTGCCTGGCTCCTCGCCCAGAAACCGTGGATCGCGCCGATCCCCGGGACGACCAAGCTGCATCGACTGCAAGAGAACACAGCCGCGGCCGCCGTCGAGCTGTCGACCGACGACCTTCGCGAGATCGACACAGCCGCGTCTCAGATCACGATCGAGGGCCACCGCTACCCCGAAAGCGCCCAAAAGATGATCAACCGGTAGGCTGCTCCCGCATGAGGCAAGGACGGTAAGTCGACCGAGCAAACTCTAACCAAATGAGCACAATGCACCTACAGTAGGGTGTCGAGCTTATCTCGACCCGGGCCGAACTTGTCTCGACCCGGTCCGATTAGGAGAAATGGACAACAATATGGATATCAAACGAGCAGGTTCGCAGCCGTCGGGCAAAGTACCCGCGGACTACTTCACAGGCACGGTTAGGCTAGATCCGCTCTTCTCGGCGGACGAACCCGCACGCGCCGTCGGCGCAAGCGTGACCTTCGAACCGGGCGCGCGCACGGCCTGGCACACCCACCCGCTTGGCCAAACGTTGATTGTGACGTCCGGCTTCGGCCGCGCCCAGCGCGAGGGCGGCCCCGTCGAAGAGATCCGCCCCGGCGACGTCATCTGGTTTCCACCCGGCGAAAAGCACTGGCACGGAGCGTCGCCGACGACATCGATGACGCACATCGCCATCCAGGAAAGGCTCGACGGCAAGACTGTCGACTGGCTCGAGAAAGTCACCGACGACCAGTACGGAGCGTAACGATCTCCATGGGCAATAGCGACAGGCCATTTTTGATCGCAGTGCCGCCATTGCCCCAGAGGTCCGTCCGCGTCAACGGCAAGTCCTTGCTACCATTCCACGTGAGCGTCACCGGCTGCGTCTGATCCGAACCATTGAACAGCCGAATCAGCCACCCCTTACCGTCGACATCCGGCTGACACCGCGTGATGATCACCGCCGGACTGTCGACCCCTAGCGGCAGATTGACGTCGGCCTGCCCCGGCTTCACCGGAACAACCACTAGCGGTTGGCTACTGTCGATCCCGAACCTCTGCGCCGACGCCTGGTCGTACTTCCCGTGTGCGGTCAGAACATAGCGGAACGTTGCCGCCCCCGGCTGGTACGCCTTGTAGTTGGTGTGCCAGTAGTTGTTCATCACGTTCCAATAGATCGCGCTCCCCCTCTTCGCCGTTTGCAGCCACTCCGATCCATTCTCCCGCGGCGACCTGATCTCCCCAACCTCCATCATTGGCGAGTCGAGGTTGGCGCAGGTGACGCCGAACGTGTCGTTAGAGACGTCGACCCACCGGTTGACGGGGAAGACATTCTTGTTGGCGTTGGCGGTCTGGTCGACACCCGGCCTCACAACTGACCACGGCATGTCCATGCGCACCACCGCGTCCGGCACCTCGAAGCTGAAGCCGAAATGGACTGCCTCGTCCTCATGAACCGCCAGCTTGTCGACCGTGTCCGCGATCGACACCTCATCAATCCCGTCGACCACCTGCACAATCCGCGACAGAGACTTGCTGCCGGGAGCATCCGAATCGATCCGCACCGACGCCACCAATGGCCCCGCATCGACCACGGTGACCTTCGCATTCCCCGCATACTGGACGTTGTCGTTCGTCGGGCCAAGGATGTACAGGTAATCGTTCAGTCCCCGGCTCGTTTTGTTGCCGCTGTCGACCAGATCGTGATCGATGCCGTTCACCTTCCAACTCACAATCGCCCCCGTTTGCCCGTCGAGCTTCAACGACACATTGCGCGTCTTAAGCATACCGTCGACTGCGCTCGCCGCTCCGACATATCCAGACGGTCCGCTCGCGACCACGAACTTTCGGGACGACAACGGAGGAATGTCGACCGCCAGGAACGCGAGCGAGCCGTCTTTCAACCGTTGAGACGGAACCGCTCTGGCCTGCTCGTCCCTCACCGCATCCCCCGCTCCGCTCTGTCCGGCCGGCAGCGTCACAAGCTCCGTCCGCGCCCAGGAACTTGTGTTGAAGACCGCGACCGTGTTCGACCCCGGCGCGGCAATCGACTTCAACGCGTCCGATTGCAGAGCCTGTGCCTGGTCGCGCGCGTTCAGTGCAAACTGCTTCTTATACTCCCACTGCTGCTTCGTAAAGTCACTCTCAGGCTCGCTCCAACTGCGGTCCGCGCCCCACGTGTGTTCGTCGTAAAGCAACGCATTCTTCCAGGCATCGTCGAAGCGGGCGTGTGGGTAGTTGGCGGGATCCAACATCGCGTACAGGATTTGATCCTGCGCGATGCCCTCCGCCGCCTGCCGATTGACCGCCGTCTCCCGCGCCGTCGACGCCGCCCCATCCTCCCAATACCCGGTATAGTCCCCTCGCATCTCCGGCAGCGTCTTACCGTACTTCGCCGCGAAGTCGTGGAACATCCGGCTCGTCGTCGACATCACCAGGTGCGGATAGGCATAGCGGCTGTTCCAACTGTGCACGAACGCCGGCAAATCCGTGTCCGCTGGGCCATTGTCGCCGTGGGTGTGGCGGTCATAGATCATGTCGAACGGGTAGTCGGCATGCGTAAGTTCGAAGTCTCGCAAGAACCTCGCCAGAGACGCGTCGTTATTGTCGAAGTTCGGGTAGTACCCGTTCGGGCTCTGCCAGACCAGAACCTTGTCCTTGCCCGACGGCGACCGCCAGTAGAACGCCTTGTTGTCGAACCCGCGCGCGTAGCCAAGGTGATCGCCGCCGTTCGGCCCCCACGATATGTACTTGACGCCCGATTGCGCCAGCACCGACACCAGCCCCCACGTGTACCCGGGGACGTCGCTGATCATTGCGGAATCGATAGGGATCTGGTACTTGCCCCGGATCTGGTTGGCGTACGACAGCAGCGAGACAAGTTCCTCCGGCCGGCACAACCCCGTCAACTCATTGCAGTAGAGCGCGGACAGACCGAGGTCGCCATTACGAACTGCAGCTTGAAACCTCGCCAGTTGCTTCGGCGACGCCGCCTGCAGCCAGCCGTCAACCTCGTAGAGGGATTCACAGTTCCAGCGAAACCGGTCGTCATATGGCAAGCTCGACGCCGCCGAATTCAGCTTGAGGCCCGCCGCCAAATACTGATGGTGACGCTCCGTCGCCTCCTGTTGCAGGTAGTCGTAACCGACATCCATGTGCGACTCTTCCAGGCAGTAAATCGTCAACCGTCGACACGGCTTGCGGTCGACCGTGATCGGTTCGCCAATGGCCCCGCCACCGTCGAACAACTGAACTCTGTTCTGAGACCTCACCTTAGATTCCGGGAAACCGTAGTCGACCGTCGAGTGCCCCGTGGCGATCGTCACCGGTCGATCGGCCTCGCCCGAGATATGCAACTGGACCGATTTCGGACGACCGGAATTGAAGAACTGAAGCCGCAGAATCTGATCCAATGCCGAGCCTCGACGCTTCAGTACATCGTGAAGCCACTCCGCGCTGTTGATCGTCAGCACCGTCGGCGCCGCCCCCAGCGTGTCGGGCGCCGGGGTTGTCAACGTGACGGCGTCGTAGACGATCCAACTTCCCTTGACGGTGGTAATCCGAACTTTGTTGACACCGGCCCTCAACAGATCCGCCGGGAACTCCACCGTCACCGTCGACGGTTTGCCATGGCTCGGCTGACCACCGATAGAATCGTCCCCGCCGCCGTGAATGGTATCCCGCGTCCAGGTCTGTCCGTTGACACTAATCTCCAGTCGAGGCGGCACGGCGGAGTGCGAATCCACGAGGTCGAGGGTCAGGACGCACGTACCATCGACGGTCGCGTGGGCAAGGGCGAAGTCGATGCTGGCCGTATGACTTCGACTGCTGGCCCAACCGTCAGCCGGCCCCGGCTGTACATACGTCCAATCCCGGCCAGGCTGCGACTGACCGACCACGTAATAGCTGTCGTCCGTATAGTGCGCCCATTGACTGGGAGCGAGGGCGAACTCCTTGTCGTCGCGGTCGATCTGGCCGATCTGCCAGAGCATATGCGCGGTGTCTGCGAGTGCGAGTGAGGACGAGAATGCCAACAAGGATAGGGCAGCGACACATGTAAACGCTTTCATAGTGCCTTCTATTATAGGCTCCAAAAACAACAATAGGTGTTGCACAATTGGGCCATAAATTTGTCCTATTTCCCCAACAAGCACATACATACGGCGCTATCGTAGGAAAGGGTGAGCGGTTCGCCTGGTCGTCCCAAAACCTCCCCATGAATGCAGACCGGCAATTGGGTACACTCACGCAATGCCGCCCCAAAAGAGTTTGTCTCAACCCAGCGAATGGCCGACGCTCGCCGGATTCCGATTCCTCCTGGCCTTGTATGTCCTCGGCGGCCACGCGGGCTGGTTGTTCTCCGCGATGCCAAAGTCGATAGAGTCGCTGATGCTGGGCGGCCCAAGCCCGGCCGTGCTTGGATTCTTCGTCGTGTCCGGATACTCGATCGCCGCCTCCGTCGGACGGCACGCAGACTACTACAAGCGACGCGCAATCCGCATCCTACCTGTCTATTACATGTGTCTCGCCGTCGCTGTCGCCGCCGTGTTCACCTGGCCGGAGCATGGCGGACTGCCCAAACGGATGCTGCTCGTCAACATGCTTCTGCTGCAAGGTGTCTTCTCAGTGCCCGCCTATTACGGCTTCGGTCAATCATGGTCACTGGTCTGCGAAGTCGCCTACTACCTCGTCGCCCCCCTTCTCAACCGCCTCAAGACAGCAGGTGCGCTTACCGTCACGGCCTTGTCGGTCATAACATATTTCTGCATGCTGGCTCGTCCCTGTAACTTTCCCCTGATGCAAGCGGGCGAGGCCGCCGTCTGCCTCGCCTGGGCGTGGCTTATTGGCTTCCTCTACTACAAGAACCGGACGCACCGTTGGGGTCAATGGCTGCTCGCCGCCGGATACACGCTCATCGCGGTCTGCGGGATGTTCGCCAGCCTTCGCCTCATCGGCTCCGGCAATCTACTGGCAGGATATCGGCTCCTCGGCCAATTCAACGTGTGGCTCAATTGCCTCCTCATCGTCGTCACTCCCGCGGTCTTCTTCGCCGCCTCACGTTTGCGTCAAGCGCCAACGGTCTCCGTCATTCTCAACTATTTGGGCGACATTTCCTACCCGCTCTACCTCGTCCACATTCCTATCTTGACCACGCTCAGCCTGAACCACGCAACCACCCACGTCTGGATCGCATCCGCCGTCGCCATCTTCGCCGCGGTGATTATCAACGCGATCGACCAGCCGACCCAGCGTCGACGCAAACTCTCCTACTCCCCCGCCTTGACCCTCTCCCCCGCCCCGTCGACGCCCCTGACATCGACACCGGAGAGTGTCCCGGTCGACTAACGGCTTCCGCCACCCGGCTCAAGCGGACGGCCGAGGCCGGGGAGAGTCCATGGTACACTGTCAATGGCACTTCCATCCGTTCTTATTGCTTAGGGGGTATCAACCTTGCTTCGTAGTTCAATAGTAAAGACGATCGTATTGCTATCTATCGCCGCTACGCCCTTCCTGGCGGCGGGTCGCCCCGCATTTGCGGACGACAAGCACTATTCCATCACACTCTTTTCCGACGAGGGCAAAGGCAAAATGAATGGGCATGTCTTCATTGCGCTTTCGGACGGAACGGAGACGGTTTACCGCGGTTGGTATTCCAACACGAAGGCCTATACCGCCGTGTTCGGCACCGACGGAGGCCGGCTTCAGGACGACACCCATCACGAGTGGGACGTCAAGAAGACGTATTCGATTACCAAAGCGGGATATGACCACGCGACGGATGCCATCGAGCACTGGCGGACGTCGGGGCAACCCTGGTCCGTAAATCATCACTGCGGCGATTTTGCCGAGGCCATGGCGCAAGAAGCGGGCGTCGACATAAAGCTGCCCCGCCAATGGACCGGCCGCACGCGCCCGGGCCTCTTTGGCGAGTGGCTGGAAGATCATGGCGGTATCCTGCACGACAGCGAGGCGGGACGCAAGGATATCGCCGGGGTCTGGACGTCCAACTGGGGACCGGTGACCTTCAACGGCAGCAACTCGATCACAGGCTCGTGGAACCAGGGCGGCGGCAAGATTGGCGTGATCAAGAGCGGCCACTACGATCCGGCTACCGGCAATCTCACGTTTAAGTACTATCAACACTGGAACGACAAGAACGGCTCGGTGGACATGACCCTTTCCTCCGATGGCAAGACCTTGACCGGGACCTGGACTCAATCCGGCGGCTCCGGTTCGTGGACGATGACGCGCGAGTGAATCTTGTATTGGGCCCACCCTCGACGATTATGTAAACGAACTCCCAGTGGGAGCAGCCACCGGGGAGTTCGTTTACAATCTACTATTGTCGAGGTTGCGGCTGACGGTTGGCCAGGATCCTCGCCTTGACGTCGTCCGGAATGCTCCGGCTCTGCTGTATTGCCGTGTGCTGAGCGTCGGTCGCCGCCTGCGAGACTATCGACGACGGCGGACGTCCATCCCCAGCCGCGGTCGATGATCGACATCCCGACGTCGACACCCCGATCACGACAGTCATAATAATCGCAGCCGTCTTAATTGCACTCCTGCTTGTCATTGTTTTTCTCGCTTACTTGCCATCGCGGCAATATTCTGCTCATAGCGGAGCCGTACGTCGCCCAGCAGCTTCGGCTTCATTAGAGCCGGAATGTGCGGGTTGTCCTTGACCGCGGCGAGCGCCTTCGACTCCTGCGACCTCAGCTCCGCAACGGTCACCGCCGGGGCGTCGACGTGACGCGGTGGCGGCGTGGACCGGCAGCCCGTCGACAGGCACCCTGCGACAAGGCTGACGATCCCAACCATCCGGCGACGAACTATTGATACTGATTGCATCCCGATGTCCCACTCACGCCGCCGTTTGGATACGGGTACCAGCCTGAGCTGTAAGGATTGTTATCCTGCGCCGGACCATAGATGTACCGGCACCAATTCTCCGGACCCGAAAGCGTCCCCAGGTGGACCGCCTTGACATGACCGTCGCAGAACACCACGTTGCTGCCGGCCTGATGACGGAACCTGGGCATCACTCCGGACCACGGATAGGGCTTGCTGAAGTCGTCGGTATCGTTGTCCGCGCGCTTCGCCTGACTTCCGTCGAAGTTGTTGTTTCCCCAATTCCACTCCATCGCCGTAAAGCGCGCGTCGGAGAAGCTATTGGTCATGTATCCCTTCTCAACCACGATGATCTTGCTCGACGGCGACGATATCTGCGCCAGCGTCGCCGACGAATACTGCACGCCGTAGTTATTGCCCCAGGCATACACACTCATGTCCCCGCCGATGCTTTCGTTCATCCCATACTGCCGGACCGAATCCTGATGCGGGAAGCTCGGGCAGTTCCAAACGCCGCCGGACATCTCGAACGACCCAACCGCCGCGGTGGGCGTCTGCTTTCCGTTCTTGACATACGGGTTGATCGCCCACTGCCAGGACACAGGACTGCCCGCTGTCGCCGACGCCGCTGCAATCTCGGCAGTGTTGGCATCGCGCTGCAGCAGAGGATAGACCTCGTCCGAATCCTGGACATACTGCAGCAGGGCAAGGCCAATCTGCTTCTCATTCGACAGACACGAAATCGCCCGCGCCTTCTCACGCGCCTGGGCGAAGACGGGAAACAGAATTGCCGCGAGAATCGCTATGATGGCTATCACAACTAGGAGCTCAATCAGAGTAAATGCACGGATGATTCTTTTAGTAGACATTGCTTAGTTCTCCATTATTAATAAAGCGCTTCGTAAATATTCCTACCGCCAACAGACCGCAGTAAGTAGGGGTTCCCGCGAACCGGCACTCCTAAGCGGTCGACGATACATGGCCAATCTTGCCGGACCTCACCTCCTCTTGACGTCGCCGTCGACCTAACGATTAGGTCAACGGCACGCAATTTAATCGACACTACATCCGTCCATACAGCTTCCCGGCCGCCGTCAGCGACCCGTCGCTATTGACCAGGGCCGACGCTCCCAGGCCCGATGCGGCCGGAGCCTCGCTCGTAAACATCGAATAGCGCTGGATAAATGACCGGCTCTGGAAACCCTGGCAAACGATCCTCACGAACGTCGCTGCCTCCGCCGTGTTCGGCAGATTCGCCGGCGCAAACTCCGTCGCCCACATCGGCTTGCCGTAGAGCGAATACACGTAGTCCGCAAAGCCCAGGATGCTATAAGCCGCCTGCGCTCCGTTGGTGCTGTAGTCGTAATTGTGGAAGCCGATGAAGTCGACCGCGTACCCCCTCGACGCCGCCCCGCTCATAAACGTCTGCATCCATGCATCCGAATCGACCGCGCACGCAGGCCCGCCGATCGTCCAGCCGCGCGACTTCAGCGACGACACATACGCATAGCCGGGAAGCCCCTGCGTGTTGACGTCCATCTGAGCGCCACCCGAATCGAACGTGCCGTCGGGCTCGTTGTAGGAGAGCACGATGTTGCTGCCCGGCGCACCCGCGATCACTTCATTGGCGACATTCGTGTCGCCATACCACCCCCAAACCATCGGAACGTACGAGATACCCGCCGGGATGCCCGCGGGCCTCGTCAGCCCCCAGTTGTAGATCCACGTACAGTTCATCTTCGCGGCCGCGGCGATCATGTTGGCGTCCCCGGCGACCCCCGAAGCCGGCAGACCCTTCTTAGGATTGACCAGTATCGACGGCGTCGACACAGCCGCAAACTGGAACTGCTGGTTGGTCGTCCCCGTGTAGGTGTTGATGTCCAGAGCCGAACCGTCCGCCGCCCCCGCGCCGCCCTTGATCTCCAGGGTCGCCGTTCCCGATGCGCCCGCGTTGTACGGAATGATGCGGCAATACCCCGTGCCGAGGTCCTTCAGCCAGTAGCGCTGGTTGACGTCACTGGCGCCGTCGACGGCAAGGTCCTCCCAGGTATGCACCAGCGTCCCGTTCGTAATGGTCCCACCGTAGTCCAGCATCTGCAGCGAGTTCTTGGCGCAGTAAGCGTAGATCTTGTAAGAACCGTCGGACTGCTTCTCCACAAAGAACTGCGCATTCGCCCCGCCAGTGTATCCCCACTGCACCACCGACGTCCCGTTGACATTCGCCGCCCCCCAAACATTCAGCGACGAACCCGTCTTGTTCCGCGGCGTAATCCGAAAGTTACCCGTCACCGGCAACGCCGCCTGTGCCCCCTGCGTCAACACGCAAACTCCCACGATCCCCATGGCTGAAGAAAACGATTTAGACTTCAATGTGCTCTCCCCTTTCTTCCAGGTACTCTTGCTTAGATTGCGATAATCGTAAGATAATCCAAATGAACTCATCAGGTTAATTCCATCGATTTTGCCATCTTCTTACAATTGACCTAACGATTAGGTCAATTTATATTAACACACGATTAAATCCATGTCAAGGACATTCTTATCCCATGGTGCTTCACACTTTCCTCAGCCGCGGAGCGGGTTCATCGCGTAGCCATGGGGTTCAGCCCCATGGGCAAATGTGATCCGGGTGCTATGCCTACAGCCCTGGGTAGGTATGTCCTCTCGCCCATAGCTCCCACCCCGCCCCACCCCATTATGGGGGTCGCGAGTAGACGAGCGGGGCCTGCCCGCGCCTACGTCGTCTCACCCGTCAACAGCGAGACACCCAATACCGTCTCCAAAACACTGGGCTTAGCACTGCTCGACGCCAGGATCTCGACACCACGTCTGGCCACTTCGCGCCAGGGCGCCCGCACCGTGGTCAACGCATACGCAGGCGGTATCGGCGACGAATACCCGTCGAACCCGGTGACCGCCATATCGTCCGGCACCCTCAATCCCCGGTCGAGCAGATGTTGGATCGTCTTGTAAGCAACATCGTCGTTCCAGCAAACAATCGCCGACGGCCGGCGCGAAGCGGGCGCATTCAACAACTCGTCCAAACTGCCCGCTCTCTTCTCCGTCTCGACCGGCAAAGGCGTCGACGTCACCTCTAGCCCCATTTCCAGGCCACGCTCGACAAAAGCAGCCTGACGTCGATCCGCCGCCGACAGCTTGTACGGCGACGCCGCATAGTGGACCCGTCGATGCCCCTTCGCCGCCAGGTGATCCAGCAGCAGCGCACTGCCGGCGACATCGTCGACCGTCACACACGGCAGCAGCGACGTCGGGTTGGCAATCGCCACCACCGGAAGGTAGGAGTCGGCGAGTCGAGACAGCAGCGGGTCGTCACTGTGGACGTGCAGGACAAGCCCGTCGACCTTGCCGTCCAGGAGGCGCGAATAGATGCGGTCGACCGACGCGTCGCGATAAGTCCCGTGGATCAGGAAATCCCGATCGTATTCCTCGCACCCTTGATGCAGGCCGCTCACGATCTCGGAAAGGAAGAGATCGCGCGTGTCCAGGTAGCCGCTCATGTAGAAGCCGATGATGCCCGTCTTTCGACGCCGCAGCGACTGCGCGATCGCGTTAGGCTGATAGTTCAGCTCCTCGGCCACGCTGAGAATTCTCTGACGCGTCTTCTCCGAAACCCGCGTATTCCCTCGCCCGCCGCTGAGCACAATCGAAGCCGTCACCTTATTGACCCCCGCCTTCTGCGCCACCTCCACAAGAGTGGCCGGCTGTCCTGTCGGCGGGTCGACACTTGCATCATTCATCATGGTTACCTGTGGTTCTATGATAGGCCGTCAGAGGCCAATGACCTAACGATTAGGTGAACGTCCACCAGTATATCACTTATGTTCATTCTCCGTCAACGCGGCCGTGATGCGCTGCCCCCAAGATGCCAACGCCTCGACCTGCGCCTGTGCGACGCAATTCTAGCGGCGTGGACGGTGCAGAGGATTTCCGCGGAGACATGTCAAAGTCTAGCTGTCATAACCACGATCGTGCACGTGATGAGCTCCAGTCAGGAAAAGGCCGTTTCAGTAGGGAAGAATGACTATGGCTTTGCCCGTAATAAGCGCTCCCCTCTTTGTCTAGCCCGCAACGGCGTTTTATTCGTAGCCATCGGGTTCAGCCCATGGAAAGTGGTGCACTTATTGTTGGGTGAGTCCTATGATAGTCCTCACGTGAGAGGCTGGTTTCATTGAAGATTTCACGCCGGCTCGCCGCAGTTGTTTGGACCGCCATTGCCCTCGCTGCACTGCCCCAGCAGTGCCGCGCGGGCGGGGGCCCCACGCCGCTTGTCTTTTGCGCGAGCACACACAATCCCCCACTGGCCGACCTCGTCAACGGAGAGCCGAAAGGCATCATGGTCGACATCGTCAACGCCATCTCCCTGCGAACCGGACGTCCCATCGACATTCGCCTTATGGAGTGGAAGCGAGCACAGTCGCTGCTCATTGACGGCAAGGCCGACGCCGTCGGACCGATCGCCGCCACCCCACCTCGAATGAAGATCTTCGACTTTTCGCTGCCGGTGATGGAAGCGCGCGAATCCATCTTCGTACGTCGCGGTACGATGGGAATATCGGGGCTCCGTGACCTGCGCGGGTTGAAGGTGGCGGTTCAACGTGGTGGTCTGAATGAGCAAGTCGTCAGGTCCGATCCTCGCATCACGGTAGTTACCACCAACAACGATCCGCTCGAGACTTTCCGCCTGCTTCGACAACACTCGGTGGATGCGGTCGTCGCCGACCGATGGGTCACCGCGTACACCCTTAGCCAGAACCAAATCGAGGACATCACGCCGGTTGGCGATCCCGTTGCCGAGTTTCCCGCCAGCATCGGCGTGAAGAAGGGCAATACCGCGCTTCTCAATGTCCTCAACAAGGCGATTGAGTCCTTGAAGGCCGACGGCACATTCGCTCGCATCGATGCGAAGTGGCGGTCTGACGAAGTCGTTATTGAGACCCGCGAGGAAGTGCTTCGCAAGACCTACGCCGTCATTGCTGGCTTTCTGACTGTCCTAATTCTGGGCGTCGGCGCGTGGATCGCGACGATGCTGCGAGAGATCCGGCGGCGTCGACGTAGCGAGGCGGAGGCGAGAGAGAGTGAGGCGCGGTTTCGGATCATTATCGAGCAGGCTCCGGACGCCATTGTGGTTCTCGATGTCGACCTCGATCACTTCACCGACGCAAACGCGGCGGCGGAGAAACTCTTCGGCGTCCCTCGCGAGGAGCTCCTCAGAATGGCGCCGCGTCAGTTCTATCCGGAAGACGTCCGAAATACGGACGGTGCTAATCTGCTGCGTGAGCAAAACGTGGCTCTGGCACTCGCCGGCGAGATGCCTCAATACGAGCGCGCCATACAAACCAAGGACGGCCGGGAACTCCTGTGCGAGGTCCGGCTGAGCCGTCTGCCCTCTAGCCGTAAGCTCATTCGCGCCAGTATCGTCGATGTCACCGAACGTCGACAGGTCGACGAAGAGCTCAACCGGTATCGAGCCCGTCTCGAAAGTCTGGTGGATACCCGAACCGCCGAACTGGTCGAGGCGCGGAACGCCGCGGAGACGGCGGCGCGAGCCAAGGGCGAGTTCCTGGCGAATATGAGCCATGAGATTCGCACGCCGATGAACGCCATTCTCGGCATGACGGACCTGGCCCTGCGCACCGATCTGACGGAGCGGCAGCGCGACTATCTCGAGAAGGTTCAGGTCTCGGCGCAGTCGCTTCTGCATGTCATCAACGACATTCTCGACTTCTCGAAGATCGATGCCGGCAAACTCGACATCGAGCAAATCGAGTTCGTACTCGACGACGTTCTTCAGGACGTGACCACCATCATTGGCCCAAAAGCGCGCGAGAAGAAGCTGGAGCTGACCTTGCGGGTGGCGCCCAACGTTCCGCGCGTACTGGTCGGCGATCCCCTCCGCCTTCAACAGGTGCTCGTCAATCTTGGTCACAACGCGGTCAAGTTCACGACGTCGGGCACGGTGACTGTGGCCGTCGACGCGTCGTCGATCGACGAAAGCCGGTGCACTCTGTCGGTGTCTGTGACCGACACCGGAATCGGCATGAGCTCGGATCAGACCGCCACGCTGTTTCAACCGTTCAATCAGGCCGACGCGTCGATCACCCGCGAGCACGGCGGCACCGGCCTCGGCCTGGCGATCTCCAGACAACTCGTCGAGTTGATGGGCGGCAGCATCAGCGTCCGGAGTGAGCCCGGACGCGGCAGCGAGTTCCACTTCACCGTCGAACTCGGGTGCGCCCCGAGCGGTGCGGCGGATCAAGTCACTACCGACGAAAGATCGCCCCTCATGGCGGCCGACTTCGGCGGTGGCGTCGATAGCGCCGCGCTGTCTGACTCCACTGTGCGGCCTCTGCGTGACGCCGAGGATGCCCTGACCTCCCACTTGCGCGGCATGCGGGTGCTGCTGGTCGAAGACAACGAGATCAATCAACATCTGGCTCGCGAATTGCTCGTGCGAATTGCCGGCTGCGAACTCGACATGGCGGCCAATGGCGAAGAGGCGGTCAACCACGTGCGAGACCATGTGTACGATGTCGTCCTGATGGACATTCAGATGCCTGTCATGGGCGGCTACCAGGCAGCTGCGAAGATCCGGTCCGAGCTGTCCTCGACCTTGCCGATCATCGCCATGACCGCCCACGCCATGAGCACGGATCGCGAGAAAGTTCTGGCCGCCGGCATGAATGACTACATCAGCAAGCCCTTCATTCCACACGACCTGTTTGCGACCCTGGCTCGATGGCAACGCGCAGTCCCGCAACCCCCTCCTCCACCGGCGTCGGTCGGTGCGCTGGGGTCGACGGATCCGCTGAAGGACGCCGGGATCGTGGCTAAGGTCGGCATGATGTACTGCGGCAATACGCCGGACCTGTACGACGATATGCTGCGGCTGTTCCTCAACAATCGGCGCGCTTTCAACGCCCAGCTTCGCCGCACCCTGGCCGCCGGCGACATGGAGTCGGCGGCGTTGATGGCCCATTCGATCAAAAGCATCTCCGCAACCATCGGCGCACAAGACCTCTCGACCGCCGCCGGCAACCTCGAGCTGGCACTGAACGGCGAAGTCGACGAGGCGCAGGTCGATACCGCATCCGTCGAGTTCTGCGCACTCATGCAACGCGCCCTATCGGGTATCGAACAGTATCTCTCCCCACGCGGTGCCGTCAAGGTTTGACATGGTTTTGTCCAAGGGAGATCATCGGTCCGTGGTCCACAGTCGGACGGTGGGAACCAGAAGGGCGAATCGCTAGGCCCCCGTGTCGGCGACGCAGCGTCGTTTGGCGCAGTCAATGAGATCCGTTTCCAGCGGCGACGCTCCCTCCGCGAGGTCGCGCTTCAAGCTTTCAGCATCGCGAACGGTTTCCGAGCCATCGGGGAGGGCTGGATGCGGACGTCGAGGCCGATCGATCCCAATTTGCAGTCACAGGCAAGGTTTGTCCTAGCGATTAGGTTATTTATTTAGTAGGGATATCATCGAATCGAGGTGTGCCGCCAATGTGAGTGGACGAAGTCGCGGGATAGGTTACGCCTCAGTGATGTTCGATCATCCATCAATCAACACCCCTCGATTGCGTGAACTACCACTTCAGGAGTTAAGCGCCTGCAGGTCGCATGAATACTGGTGGCGGGAGTGACAGAGTGGCTGTCGTTGGGACGGGACGGTGGATATCGTCGGCGGTTTCGAGGATTAGGCTAATCAACTACCCACTTCCTCCGCCTCGTCGGTATCCGCCGACACGGCGACGGCGATGACGCGGGCGGCGAGGTCGTCGAGGTGATAGCGGAGGGCTTGGTCGAGGTCAGTGAATTCGGCCCAGAGGCGGTCAGCCGCTGACGCGGGCAGGTTCACCATGACCGTGTTGTGACGCTGGCGCGGGTAGCGGTAGGGTCGATGGCCGTCGCGACGGAGAAGGGCGACGAAGAGTTTGCGGGACCAGGAGTTTTCGAGCGAGAACTTATATTCTCGGGTGGGCTCCGGAATCGGTTCTCGACGGAGACGGTCACTGATGCGTCGATGCGCTTCGGCCGCAGCTGTGCGTTCGCCCGGCGTCGTCGCGCCGGCATAGAGCGCCTCGATCTTGCGCAGTTTTTCGATCAGTTTGAGGTAGTCGTCCATTGATCGAATGGTACCGGCTACAGACAGAGGAAGTCTAGATGAGCCAGATGCAAATGACGATTGTCGACCTGATCGCGCGCGATACAACGTAGCTGCAACTGCTATTTACAAGGGCGTCGAGCTTGTCTCGACCCGGTCAAAGCGATCGTCGCCTACTTGCAATTACCTCTGATGTCGTAGCCGTCCCCATCTGTTCTTTCCTCAGCCCCGCAGCGGGTTCATCGCGTAGCCATCGGGTTCAGCCCATGGACGAGTGGTGCAATTGCGTCGACGCCTTCTTCCCACTGGACAGATCCGCACCGTCATGCTATACTATAATTGAGATATAACGAACATGCGATCGTTAACCATGACCAGAGTCCGAATACGAAACATCATCCAAATACACATATGAGTTGTGGTTTCTCAGATTTATTTGCGCATCAATCAAACGATCCCATCTAAAAATGTTAAATTAATCAAAGTTTTCAAATTAATCAAACCTTCGCAAAACACACATCACCCCATCGACCACCCACGAACACAAGCAAGCAGGCCGTCGACCACCACCGTGGTCGACAGCCCGCTTTTCCTATCGTAGGACAGGCATCCCTGCCTGTCTCGAGGGTTCCAGGTTCCTAGTTCCCCATTATTGGGGCGGAGGCGCGGTAATTACCTAGTTGATCCCCCACACCTGCGCCTGCGTCCCGTTGCAGGTCGAGACTGTCGCGGGATTGCCGTTGGTGTTGAGCGAGTGGTAGTCGTTCAGACACAGGGTTGGCGCGTTGGCCGGGCGGAGGATGTAGCCCGAGAGACCCGGCGTCGTACTCACCGACGTCGACCCCCAGCTCTGCGTCGATGCCCCACTGCAAGCCCAGATCTGGACCTGAGTGCCGCTGACCGTCGACCCCGTGCTGTCCAAACAG
>Ga0070658_10001805_pt1 | contig 17995 bp, 15 predicted proteins | sample KBSC13metaG_FD_64664 | JGI IMG/M metagenome (GOLD analysis project Ga0070658, IMG submission 64664) | Corn rhizosphere microbial communities from Kellogg Biological Station, Michigan, USA - KBS C1-3 metaG | ecosystem: Host-associated > Plants > Roots > Rhizosphere > Soil ...
TATCCTGCAAGATCTGCTTCATACGATGGGAGAAGCTCCAGCCGTGCAACTGCCGCGTGTCATAGCCGAGCCGCTTTCCAAGGCAAACCGTTTATTGTTCGCTGGCATAGGGCCGGAGATCGAACTTCCAAGTCGCCTCGTTTCCTCGCGGGGGCGACGCTATGAACGCGGCGCTCTGCGGGTGGCGGATGCGGATCGCATCGCTTTCCGGATCGATCTCGACCTCGATGTCTCCCATGGGAGTGGGGATCGTCGCTGTCATCGCTAGCCGGACTGCCGAATCCGGCGTTAGCGTCCACTGGCTCCAGCGGGGCTTCAGTGGCCTTGCTCCCAGGATGAAGCGATGGGCAATATTAAGGAATGCCGACCCCCATGCGTGCGTCCAGTCAAGGTTCTCCTTGTAGTTTATATCCCACGCTTCGTGCGTGACCGTTGCGTCATGGGCGTTGAGCATGTGTAGCCACCCCCGCTCTGTGGGGTTGAGTATGAGCGCCAGCGCCAAGTCTCCTTCGCCCTGGCGATACAGTGCTTCAAGCAGATACTGCGCACCATAGACAGAGCACGGAAAGCCACCCTTATAGGCGAGAATTCGGGCCTTCAGCATCGCCATGGTCGGCGCGACGCGGTCGGGTGGCACGAGACCGAAAGCCAGCGGAAAGAAGAGCGAGTGAGCCGAAACGTGGCTTGACCCCAGCCCGTCGACGAACACCCCGCGATTCCGATCGACGAGCCTGTCCTCCATCACCGCCTTGAGCCGCTCAGCCGCGATCGCATAGGACGTCGCTTCAGCGGTCCGTCCCAGAGCCCCCGCCAGCATTGCCATGGCCTCGAACCCCGCATGCACGAAAGCGTTGACCACCGTGTTGTGGGTCACCATCTCGTGGCCATCGCGTTCGATGGGCGGCCAATCGACGATATCCTGAAGATAGTCAGCGCCCGTCGCTGCGACGAAGCGCTCGGCAAGGTGCTTGTCGGTAGTATTCACCAGCCCTCCAGCGTCGACGAAGGCGCGGAGGGAGAAGATCTGGAGCCGGTCGAAAATGCCGCCCAGGTACTCGGTATCGCCGGTCGCGAGGTAGTCGGCACGCGCCATGAAGATAAGCTGAATCATCCACTCTGACGGCCAGGTCGGCTTTTGTAGCAGGGCCTCTATTGTTCGTCGTGGCACGCTCGTATCGCCGCTGATCGCGTACCAGCCGAGCTGGTTGATATAGCCATCGGCCTCGTAGGGGGTTCGCTCCCGATCGCCGTCGACGAATATCCCCATGAAGCTGGTGGCCGCCATGGTGTGCCAGCCCAGTTGCATAAGCCGCTTCAGCTGCTGCGCAGTAGCGTTCGCGCCGGTGAAGACGATGCCGCCACGGGGCGAAAACTGCGTCGAGATGGTAGCAATGAGACTCACGGCGCTTGCGGGCAGCTCGCCTTCCCAACCTACCAGCTCAAGGTAACGGAATGGCATTGCGGCCCGCCCCGCTTCCATGCCTCGTAGGTCGGCCGCGGCCAGTTCCGGCGAAGCCTCAGTGCGACTGAGAGTCACATCGGCTTCATGATAGCGGACACTACCAAACGGTCGGCGATCAATGCGGCCGGCGTCGTCCAGTTTTTCGCCGAGCCGGACAGTGACCTTTCGGCCCTGATTGGCGAAGTTCGCGGCGAGTACGACGTTGCCGAACCACACCTTGCCGAAATCGACAAAGATCTCATCAGGCCCAACGCGGCGAATAGCTTGTGCGGTGACAATTCGCTCGCCCGTGTTCCGAGGCGCCTTAAGAAGAAGGGTCGCGCCGATCCCTGTCGCACCTGCCACGGCACCGACAATAGTGACGAGTGCGACCCGCCGGTCCATCGTTAGCTCACCAGCGCTGGCGGTTTGCGGTAGCTGATGAGGACGGCGCGGTAGGGGCCGTTGAACACGAACATGCTGCCGGCTCCGGCACCCACCACGCCGACTGCCTCGATGAGGGCCTCGATGTGGTTGATCGACCCGGCCCCCCCGATCATCGACATCGGCAAGCCCACAGCCTGCCGTACCTGCCGTGCGAGATCGAGGTCATAGCCCGTCATGGTGCCGTCTCGATCGATGGAGTTGACGACAATCTCGCCAGCGCCCAGTTCCGCGGCTTGCCTCACGAAGTCGATGAGGTCCACCCTCTCCTTGGTCCGACCGTTGTGCGTGAAGATTGTGTAACCCGGCAGCATGGCGTTCTTCCGGACATCAAGGGTCACCACAACGCTTTGCGTTCCGACGGCTCTGGCCATCTCCTTGATCAGGTCGGGCCGTTTCAGCGCCGCCGCGCTAACCGAGACCTTCTCAAACCCCAGCGAAATGATGCGTGCCGCCTCGTCGGCTCCAGTGACGCCACCGCCGTAACAGAGCGGCATTCTCGATTCGACGGCGAGGTTGCGTAACCGAGCGAAGTCCGGCCCGCGCCTGTTGACGGTCGCGTCAATGTCGAGAAGCATCAGTTCATCGACCTGCTTCTCGTTGAAGATCTTCACGGCGTTTAGGGGATCGCCCACATACTTGCCCGGCCTGAATTTCTCGGTCTTGACCAGGCCACCGTCATGAATGAGCAAGCAGGGGATGACGCGCGACCGCAGCATGTTCAGAGCTCCGCAAAATTGCGCAGGATCGCGACGCCGTTGTCGTGGCTCTTTTCAGGATGGAACTGGACACCGAAGATATTGCCGCGGCCCACCGCGCAGGCTAACGCGGTGCCGTATTCGACAGTTGCGAGGACGTTGGAATCGTCAGCCGCATCGAAAAAATAGCTATGCAGGAAGTAGAACCCCCGCTCGGTGTCCACGCCACGCAGCAGCGCCGGGTTACCGCGTGGCGCAATCGAGTTCCATCCCATATGCGGCAGCTTTGGCGCAGTAACGATCCGGTTCTCATCGATGCGTCTAATATGGCCTGGAATCCAACCAAGACCCGACATTTGTCCCTCGTCGCTCGCATTGGCGAGAATTTGCATCCCGACGCAAATGCCAATAGCTTTCTTGCCGTTCCTCAGAATCTCGGTGTTGAGCGTGTCTACGATCCCCAAGCGGATGAGGTCGGCCATTACTCTGTCGAAGGCGCCCACCCCCGGCAGCACATAGCCGTCGGCGGCAGCGAGCACCGCAGGGTCGCCGGTCACTACGTGGGGCACCTTCAGTTGCTTATAAATATTGGCGATGGCCGAAACATTGCCCGAGCCGTAATCGACAATTGCGATCATCGCTTGATCGCCCGCTCGACGCCGAGCGCTTTGAGGACCCTAGCGCCGATCTCGAACGCCCATTGCTGATTCGCGTAATCACGAAAGCTCTTCAGCGGCATCTCGTGATAGGTGCGCAATTCGTCAACACTGATGCCAAGTTTGGTTGCAATATATTCGAACTCGGCGTCGATGGTCGCTGGATCGTAGGGTGAGGCAGCGAGATTGGCGAGCGCCTCCTCGCGCGTTGTCTGACCAGTGAGGATCAAGCTCGAATACTGCACGCGCCGCGTATCGTAGCCAAACCGGGTTGGCAGCCAGTACCCCTCGAAAAACCGCGTGAAGCGGGACTCGAAATGCTTCTGCGGATAGGCGCGCCAGCCGTAACGGCTGGCCAGGGCCTCTACCGCTACCGCCTTCGTATAGGGCAGGTAATTCAGCGGCTTCACCACCTGCACGCCCTTGAAATATCGCAGATAGACTTTGTGAAAGAAGACGCTGCTGAACGGGTAGGTCTTAAGTTCTCGGGTCCCGAACCGGCGCTGGATGTCCTTCAGCTGAGCCATGTCGGTGCCATAGTATAGCCATTCCAGCGGATTGCGAACACATTCAGTGGCGTAGTTGCCGCCGTTTAGGATATACTTGATATTGTTCTTGTTGGCGAAATGATAAAGCGTTGCGACGAACGCGTGATCCTGTGGAATGTCAAGATGCGGTACACCGGATTTGAAGAACGAAAGCTGGAAATCTCGCATTTCTTCCCAGTTGATGACCTCGGTGTAGAGATCAAGCCCGAGTTTATCTACCAGCATCTGGATATTGTTGACGGCGATATCGGTGTTCCAGCCGCCATCGACATGGAAGACCAGCGGCCGCATGCCGAATTCGGTCACCGCCAGATGGATCAGATATGAACTGTCGAGCCCCCCGCTCAGACCAATGATGGAGTCGAACGGCTTGCCCTTGCCAGAGGCACGGATTTTCTCGATTGTCTGCCGGAATATGGCCTTGCCAGTATCATCGGGATGCCAGTTCGGGAGCACATCTGCCTTGAACGACCGGCAATGATCGCAGACCCCGTGCTCGTCAAAAGTAATCGCGTCGTCGGTCGTGTCCATGACGCAGTTCGAGCAGATCTGGTAGGATCTCATCCGACAGGAGTCCTGGTGCCGTGAAAATTATTTTGAGCTGCGCGTAGCACGCCCCGAGCGTTCAGCATGGACGGTCACTCGGGTCAAGCCCCATACGCTTTGACGATGACCCGCCTTTGGTCTCACGGCCCGTTCCAAACCATTATGGTCCATTGCGCCAGCCCATAGGTCAGCCTTCTCGACCATCGATCGCCTCTACTACCACTGCCAATCCGCCAAAAATATGGGTTCGTTCGGCTACCTTTGCTGTTGCAAACGGCCGGTATCGAGTAGAAGCGGCCAACGCGCCTCGATCCGTGATCAGGCGCCAGCGCCGCCAAGCGGGGCGTTCGCGTCACCGATTGCCCGACACCTTGCCTGGAACTTAAGACAACACGATGCCGAGACTGAAGCTCAATGCAACGAAGCACGACTTCATCAACCTCGTATCGCTGACCACGATCCAAGTCTCGAACGCCGTTTCCCCACTGATTATCTACCCGCTTCTTCTCGCCGTGGTCGGTCCGCACGGCTACGCCAACGTCGCCCTAGCGGAGGCCCTCTCACTGTTCCTGTTGACGGTGGTGCTTTACAGCTTCGAAATCGACGGCGTGGTGGCTGTCGTCGGTCTCGACCTCGAACGGGACAATACCCTTATCTCCCGCGTCTACACTGAAGTCGTAGTCGTGCGGGTAGGCTTCTACGTGGTGGGGCTCACCCTGCTCGAACTAATAGCCTTTTTCACCAATCGCGAACTGATTCTTCTAGCTTTAGCGTGGTCACTCGTTAGCCTGGCATACGCTATTCAACCCAACTGGCTTTACCAAGGCCTTGAGCGGAATCTGCCGTTAGCGATCACGACCCTCTGTAGTCGCGTCGGGGCGGTAGTGGCGGTTATCTTGACAGTGCGGGGGCCGTCCGACTTTATTTGGGCGCCGCTGGCGATCGGCATCGCGTATCTGGTTGGAGGGTTGGCCGCTGCTGGTTTCGCGCTATGGCGCTTTCGCCTCAGGCCGATTTTCCCTCCACCTATCGTTGTGTGGCGGCACATATGGGTCGGCAAGGAGATATTTCTTGGCAACCTTGGGGTCAGTCTCTACCGCGACATAAATGTTTTGTTGCTTGGTGCCTTCGGCGTCCCCAGCGCCGGGATTGCAGCATATTCGTTGGCAGAAAAGCTGGTGAAGGTCATTCAGGCATCAATACGCCCTTTGAACCAGCTCTTCTTTCCGCGGGCCCTCGCCCTCTCGAAGGCAGCCCAGGTGCCCGGCAGGTTGGTCTTTCGCCGCATTCTTATGCTGACTCTGCCACAGTTGGCGATCATTGTCCTGGTCGTGGCCTGCCTCATGATCGGCTACCTTGCGTATGGGAGCGGCTTGCCAGCGGTGAAACGGATCGAGAATGCCTCGTACGTCTTTCATCTGACGGCCTTCATGAGCATCGCGACCTTCTTCGGGTTGGCAAATTTCATGTTCGGAAGTGCCGGGCTGAATGCGCTGGGGGCTCGTGGCCACCTCTTTGTGCGCATCCTCGTCACGGGTGTGGCGAGCGTGATCGGCAATCTCCTCTTGATTCCGGCATTCGGACCCAACGGGTCAGCAGTCTGCTTCGTTTTCGCCGAGATGTTTCTCTTTGTCATGATTTGTAAAAGATACTACGCGTGACAGAATTCTACGAGGCGCCGCGATGAACATTGGCTACGTCTGCACCAATTTCAACAATTCATCTGTTACCGCGCACGCGGTGAAAACGTTACTTTCCAACACCCGGCACAATTATTTCGTCGTGGCGGTCGACAACAAATCCGACCCTGCCGAAATCGCTGCCCTGTCGCCGCTGGTGGCACTTGGGCCCAATGTGGAGATTATCCGTTTACCCGAGAATATCGGCTACTTCGCTGGCTTGAATGTCGGGATTCGTCATTTGCGCACGACCCATCCGGAAATTGAATGGATGATAGTGGGCAACAACGATCTGCAATTTCCACCCGATTTTGGAGATCGGCTCGAACAGTTGGAGCCACAACTGCGCCAATACGCTGTCGTCTCGCCAGATATCGTCACTGGCGATGGGGAGCACCAGAATCCGCACGTGATCGAGAGTATCTCCCGGGCTCGCGAAATCTCCTACGACCTATATTATAGTAATTATTTCGTTGGCATATTGCTACAGACATTTGCGATGCGATTTCGCAGCATATCCGATCGGCGTGATGAGCAGCAATGGCAGCACGCACGGACCATATATCAGGGACACGGATCCTGTTATCTCCTCGGCCCAAGATTTTTCAATCAATTCACCGAGCTCTGGGCCCCCACCTTCCTAATGTCAGAGGAGTATTTCCTCAGCAAGCAGTTGAGCGACGTGGGGCAGAAAGTCTACTATGAACCCGCAATCCAGGTACTGCACCTCTGGCACGCTTCGCTCGCCAAACTGCCGAGCCGCCGCCGTTGGGAACTGGCCCGCGAAGCGCACCGCGAATATCGGAAGTACGTTAAGATATTCGGCTAGACATCGGCTTTCCGCAGGCTGTCCATTCGAGGTGTCCAAATAGGCTGTTGCGAGAAAGAAGGCTCCTAACCGTGTGCCCGATCGATGGGTTCTGACGGTTGCACCGACTTTTGTCCCGCGTGAAGGAAACTTGGGCGGCTGGTTTGGCCGGTTTGGCCTAGGTGAGCGACGGGGCTGGCGCAGAGCTGGCCATTAAGCGGCAGATCCTATCGCGAGTTGAAGGTGTCGGTGCATTCGTTTGGTGTCAGCCAGCCGAGGCACGAGTGGGATCGGTTGAGGTTCTAGTCGGTCCGCCAAGCCGTGGGGCTTGCCCGGATATGGGGACCGAGGGGAACACCGTCTCGTTGAGCAGTACTCCCGCAGCCGGCCGCTAGTCGGGGAACGTCTGGGACAACGCTGCAATGGAGAGCTTCTTCTCATCGCTCAAGATCTAGCGCACGGCTCGTAAGGCCTACAGGACCTCAATGATGCAAGGGCGGAGGCGTTCGAGTACATTGAACGCTTCCACAACCTGCGGCGTCGGCACTCGATGATCGGCTATCTGTGTCCCGTGGAATTCAAAGAGGTGGTATGTTAGAGCCTATTTGCCTGTCCATCGAACCGCCAGCAGCCTAGTGAGTTGATGAAGCTGCTTGGCTTCGTCAATCAGTGCCCAGCGATGACCGCTACCGGAAAGAAACAAGTGTTCCACGCAGTGAGATCCTCGAGGAAGGCCAGATTGCGGCGCCGTTCTCCCGCGAGTTCAATTGCTACCTGGCCCGGATCGGTGTCAAGATCGACGGCTCTTGTCGTCTACCCGCTTCGGCACACCTTCATTGACCAGGCGTGGACAGCCGGTATCCTCGACCAGGAGATTAGCATAATCGTCGGCTACGATAGGGCGACGTTGTCGGGTCGCTATGGCACCGCGCGGGAGGGAGCGTTGAAGCGGCGCGCCGAGATTGTCGAAGCGGTGTTGCCGATTTTCATCCGCGCCCTGACAGGCCTACTTTTGCCGACCTCGGGACTGTCAGCAATATCGCGGTTTTCCTCGGGCGCGTTGGCGATACCCTAACCTTTGGACAGCCATCTAGCGCCGCGGCAGGCCTGACGAAGGCGACTGGGGTTGCCCCGGCCGGTATTGTCGTTGCATTCCGCAGTGCGGTGCTGATTTCGGACTGGTAACCCCCAGTTTGAGAGGCGACCCAAGACCGGTACGAATTCCGGCCACAGGCTCTCCGCGAAGGTCGAGGAAAGGTGCTCAAAGTCCCGGTAAATGATCGTGCTTCCGCGCTCGGCCGGGCAGAAGCTCGGTTCGCAAATCTCGTCGGTTAGGTCGATTACCGGCACGCTCGGTCCATAGCGCTTGGCGAGATCGGGGGCGAAGTCGTAGCCCTCAAGGGCATCGGACCGAGCGCGCCCGCAGAGCGTCGCGCCTTTGCCGGCGGCAAGGCAATCCAGCACACCCCGTGCAGCAAGAGGCGTATCGCTGATCACCACGACTGCGATATTGGCGGCTCGAAGGCTGTCGATCGTCTCCTCGAGCCCGTGTAGGTAAAGGGGGTCGCAAGCCCCGGGGTCGGGACATTTCTCGCCGTGGTCGTAAAGTGAGAACAACGTCTCCCCAGCAAGGATAACCACAGCGGGCCGGTCGGGTCCGGTGAGCACCCTCATGACCTCCGCGCGCCAAGTGTCGCACGACAGATATGGCGTCTTAGTTTGTTCGTTGTAAACGGTGGCCGCCACTGGCGGGCAGCCGGATTTGGTCAGCGACCGAAGTCTGAGGCCCGCGTGCTTTGTCGCAAGGTCCAACGCTGAGAGCCACTGCGCTGCATGGCTGTCGCCGAAGAGCACCACCAGCGGCCCAGCCGGCGCTCCGTACGCGCAAGGCGGCAGCTGGGCGTTGTCGCCCGTCTGGTGGCAGCCGTCCTTGTAGCTTGGCGCCATATCGTCGCGGTCATGCAGCACGGCGAGATTGGCGGCAGACGTGACCGAGGTGGATGCCGCACTCAGCCCGGCGCTGCCGGTGATGACCAGCGCCAGCAGACCGGCGCTGAGCAGCATGATGCGCGGTTTGATCGCTGAATAGTGACCATGATGGACGGGGTTCTCGAGATATTTGTAGAGCAACGCGGCAACCCCCAGCGAAAGGATCGCCGCCAAAACGGGCGACCATGGGCCCATGGGCATGAGAAACACGATCACCGGCCAGTGCCACAGGTACCAGCTGTAGGAGCGGTCGCCCAGCCAGCCGGCAACTGGAGCCGACAACACTCGACCGAGGGTGCGGTTGGAGGGCGCGGTCAACAGCAGGAGCAATGCGCCGAGTGTCGGCAGAGCCGACCATGCGCCGGGATAGTCGCCCTCACGTAGCAGGATAATCGAGGCAGCGATCATCGCGAGGCCAGCCCAACTCAGCGGCGCCGTCAGCGGCCGCGCCAACCGCTCGGCCCTCTCGAAATTGATCGCGAGCAAGCCGCCCGCCGCGAGCTGCCAGATTCGCGTCCACGGCTCGAAAAAGGCCACCGGTTGATTAACGGGGGTGATGATCAGGGACGCCCCAGCCGAGAGGATGAGCACAACCCAGAGCAGCGCGTGCAGGAGTTGCGGCCGTCGACCGCGCGGGAGCAGGGTGACGGCGAACATGGCGAGCGGCAGCGCGAAGTAGAATTGCTCCTCGAGACTCAACGACCAAAAGTGCAGGACGGGGCTCGCTGACAAGTCGGCCTTGAAATAATCGAGCGCCTCGGCCGCGAATCGGAAATTGGAGACAAAGACCCCTGCCGCCCCAACGTCCCAAGAGACGTCGACTTGACGATAGGCCGGCAGCAGGATGGCCGTTGCCACGAGCACGGCCAACAGGGTAGCGCAGGCATTGGGGAGCAGTCGTCGTGCGCGGCCGAGCCAAAACGCCTGAAAGTCGACGGTGCCGGTGGCGTCAAGCTCGCGGTATAGCTTGCCCGTGATCAGAAAGCCGGAGATCGCGAAAAAGACGTCAACCCCGACGAATCCCCCGCGCAGCACGGGGACGCCCAGGTGGTAGAGCACCACAGCCAGAACGGCGAGCGCACGGAGACCTTGTATATCAGCCCGCTTTTGCATGACTCGAAATAGCGTGGCTCGATCGACCGCGCAATAATCGATCCTCAAGCGCTGCTCACGTCGGGCCTTTTCGTATCCACCATAGGAGGCTGCAATGACCGACCTCACCGCCGCCCGCTGGGATCTGCCTTGTCGTCGCGGCAATAGTCCAAGAGGATTGCGGTGAGGCAGACGTATGGCGCCGAACGGAATTCATAGCCGAACATCAGGTAGCTGAGGCCGCACAGCACGGCGCCGACGCTGCAGATGCCGGCGAGCCGGAAGCGATATTGTCCGTCGCGCAGGCGAGAATGAGCACCGGGGTCGGCACTGCCAGCAGCGGGCCACGTGACCCGAAAGCACGGAAATGGCGACGGCGAACCGCGGGCCGAGCAGGTATCGACAATTACGCTCGACAACCTCAGCTATGGCATCAGTTCGACTGCCACTGAAGTGGCTAAGTTACTGAATACGAACGGGACCATATCTTTAGCGGCCGGGGAATGCCATCGAGGGCTTCCGCACTCCGCTATCCTCTGGCGCGAGCCAGAGAAATCATTAAGAAGCGGACCGCGGCCGAACTGGCAGCTATTCCCGGCCTTGGTCGCTTCTAGCTTGCCTTTATTTTGGGAGGGGTCCGGGGGAAAGCGACAACTCCCACTGCGGCGGTGCCACCCGATTATTTAAGGTACCGGCCTGGGTCCACTGTGTTATACGCAGCCGGCCGGTCGCGGCAATAGGATAGCAGCAATGCAGTGAGCACCACGTAGAGGGCAGTGTGCATCTCGAAGCTGAGCATCACGTCGGCCAGCCCCAAAGTCACATAGCTGCCCACCAACAGCGTGCAGCCGTAGAGTCGGGCGCGAAACTGGCTATCGCGTGGCGATTTGAGGCATACGGCGATCGGCACTACCAGCAGCGCCAAATAAATGAGAACTCCCACCACGCCCATACCGACGGCGAAATTCAGCACCTCGTCGTGCAAGTGCGTTAGGTTCGCGAGCGCCTTGTACTCTGGCGGCAAGTATGGGCGGATGGCTTCCATCTTCTGATGCCAGCCGACACCGAAGATCGGCGACTGCCAAAAAGCCTGCGCCCCAGCGCGATAAATGGCGAAACGCTGCAGCGTAGTGTCGTCGGAGACACTGCCACCCGTTAGTAGGTCCCGCACGACGGCGAGTACCGTCATCGCCCGCTCATCTGAGAACCGCTCAGCGAGGAATGCCACAACCAGTGCGCCCACCGCCATCGATGCCGTGACCACCGCCAGCGCCACCCGCTTGCGCTTGATCAGCATGACGATTGCGAGCACCAATAGCAGTGGAAAGGCCAGCATTGCCGACCGCGAGCCAGTCATCACGGTCACGGCAAGACCGCCGGGCGGACCCAAAAGGTATACCCAACGTCGCGGTCCCCGGTAGGCCAGCACGCCCATCAGCGACAGGAAACCCGTCACCACGGCCGTGTCGGAAAAGCGGATGGCATCGGAATTGATGCCTTCGACGCGGTAGGGATGCTGCACCACTTCGAAGGCAATTCCGATCAGCAGCGCAAACAGCGTCCCTGTTAGCGCGACGTTGGCGACAATGCCGGAATTCCTTGGCTTCGCGCCGCGATCGTAAAGGGCCGCGAGCGGGCCATAGAGTACCAACATGCCGAAATCGAGCGCGTATAAAAGATCGCGCCAACGGCCCGCACCAATGGCATTGATGGCGATGTCTACGGCCACTATCAGAAAGGCAAAGAAGAACAGCTTGCCGGCGAGATCGAGCGACGGACGGATGGGGCGCTGTTGTAGCGCTAGGTACCCGACGATGATGACCAGTAGCAGTAGCAGTACGTAGGTTGTGAGCAAGCCCAGTACGAAAGGCAACAGTAGCGTCAGTATCAGCATGGCGCGCCGCAGAAGCGTCCCAAATCCCGCACCGCTTCGCATCAGAGCTCCAATAGAACGTTTGTTGCAGAAGTTGACGCCACTCTTGCGGCTCGGATCCGACAAAACATGAAGCCAGTGCGGTTTCCAGTCTTATCCAAACGAACTGTCTCAGGCCTGCGCGATCATTAATATCTGCCGATAGCTTGCACTCAGGCGAGGTGTCAAATGCGCCTTGACCCCACCACAGACTGACCTCCAAGCCGGACATCCTAAGGCTCGATGGTGTCCGGTGGAGCGGTCAGCTTCATTCTCCGCTGGCACAGACTGCCCGGATGGTGTGTCAATGATTGCCCTGTCGCACGCACCGCTGCGATTTGCTCGGCGCTCGTTACGAGGCATCACAACCCGCGGAACTTCGGGTACCAACTATCACTAGCCTCCCCGAGTTGACCAATGCCAGTTCGCCTCGGCTGTCTCCGTTTCATTCATAGGCAACATCTCCCACTTCTTCTCCGAAATATTGTAGCGCCTCCAGCGAGGAACGCCGTCATCGCACCCATGGGGGTGCCATGCGGTAAATCCGCCCAAGCGGTAGAAAATGGCCATCAAAAAATGCATGAGAGCCTCCTATGCGTTAATCCAACGACGCTAGCATATAATGAGCCAGACCTACCAACGCGGCGCTCAACTCACCCGGTCAGCCAGAGGGGACTAAGAGAATGCATTGACCGTACTGGAGGGTGGTGAGTGCCTCAACCGAAATTCGGCTTTGGCGCCACGGTATCTCTACCGAGCAGCCTGTCTTGTGACCTCGCTCTTTTTCGATTGGGGAACTGACTGGGCGTCAACAATTTTGGACGTCAACTATCTTGCCCCCTGATGCTCGCCGGCCAACGCCGTGAGGCGCGACTACTGCCGCAAACGTGCCCTAGTTGACAGCCGGGGGGATTTTTCGCATGGACGCGTCATCGTCCGAGGCCCGCGCGGCGCCTTAGGATAGCCTGAGAGGATTGCCGATGTTTCGCGTGATGGTTCTCTTCGGCACCCGACCCGAGGCGATCAAGATGGCTCCCATCATCAGGGCGCTCGCTGCCGCCCAAATCGAGCCAATAGTCTGTTTTACGGGACAGCACCGGGCGATGGCCGAGGCGGTTATGCAGGTGTTCGGCATCAAGCCCGATATCGACCTCAACGTGATGCAGCCGGGTCAATCGCTGGAAGGGCTGACGGCCGCGCTGATGACGGCGTTACCGGCGGCAGTTGAACAGGCACACCCGGACATCGTCCTGGTGCAGGGGGACACCACAACCGCCATGGTTGGCGCGCTGGCCGGCTTCTACAAGGGGGTGCCGGTGGGGCATGTCGAGGCCGGACTGCGCACCGGCAACATGCAGCATCCCTGGCCGGAAGAGGCCAATCGGCGCATGATCGGCGTTCTTGCCACGCGACACTATACCCCGACGCGGACGGCAACCGAGAACCTGGTGCGCGAAAACATCGATCGCAAGGCCATTGTCGAAACCGGCAACCCGGTCGTCGATGCCCTCAAATTCGTCCGAGCGAGGTTCGCGGAAGATCCGGCCTTTCGCCGCGGCTTTGACCAGAAATTCGGCTGGCTCGATCGGACCAGGAAAATGGTGCTCGTCACCGGTCATCGTCGCGAGAGTTTTGGCAGCGCGTTCGAGTCGATCTGCCGCGCCATTCGCGAGATCGCCGCCGTGCCCGGCACCGAGGTCGTCTATCCAGTGCACCTCAACCCGCATGTGCGCGAGCCCGTCAACCGCATCCTTGGCGGCGTGGCCAATGTGCGCCTCCTCGATCCGGTGGCCTATGATGAGTTTATTTATCTGATGGACCGTGCCTACCTTATCCTCACCGATTCCGGTGGTGTGCAGGAGGAGGCGCCGTCCTTTGGCAAGCCGGTGCTCGTGATGCGCGAGACCAGTGAGCGCCAGGAGGCGATCGAGGCGGGTGTCGCCAGGCTGGTTACCACCGACTTTCATCGTATCGTTGCCGAGACCACCACGCTCTTGACCGAGCCGAACGCCTATTCGGCGATGGCCCATGTCAGCAACCCATTTGGCGACGGTACGGCCTCCCAACAGATCGCAAAGGATATCCTGCAGCATGTCCCCTATTCGTAAGGTCGCCGTCATCGGGCTGGGCTATGTCGGTTTGCCGACCGCGGCGACACTTGCAAACGCTGGCCTCGATGTCCTCGGCGTCGACATCCGGGAAACCGTGGTGCGCACCATCAATGCGGGACAGGTGCACATCTCCGAGCGCGATCTCGACGCACTGGTGCAGGAGGTGGTGAAATCGGGCCGCCTGCGCGCTGCAACTCGGCCGGCGGCGGCGGATGCTTTCGTCATCGCCGTGCCAACGCCGGTCAATGGCGACAACACGCCAAACATGACCTTGGTCGACGGTGCCGTGGCGTCGATCGCGTCAGTGCTGAAGCAGGGCGACGTCGTCATCATCGAGTCGACATCGACGGTTGGCACTACCGAACGTGCGGCCCGCCAGCTCGCTGCGGCACGCCCCGATCTCAGCTTTCCCGATACCCATCCAGAAACTGCCGACGTGCTGATGGCCTATTGCCCGGAACGCGTACTCCCCGGCGCAACCTTGCGGGAACTGGTGCAGAACTCGCGCGTCCTTGGCGGCCTCGACGAGCGGAGTTCGCAGCGGGCCCTCGAGCTCTACGGCCACTTTGTGCAGGGCGAGATGATGGTGGCCAGCGCCCGGGTGGCCGAAATGTCGAAGCTGAGCGAGAACGCGTTTCGCGACGTCAACATCGCTTTCGCCAACGAACTGGCGATGATCTGTGAGGATCTCGACATCGATGTCTGGTCGGTGATCCGCTCGGCCAACCTGCACCCGCGCGTCAAGATCCTGAAGCCGGGAGCGGGGGTGGGCGGACATTGCATTCCGGTCGATCCTTGGTTCATCATCAGCCAAGCGCCCACGACTGCCAACCTGATGCGCATGGCACGCCAGACCAACCATGCCAGAACGCACCGGGTGCTGGACCAGATCGTTTCGGCGGCCGGCAGCAAGGACACGCCGATCGCGCTGCTTGGCCTCTCCTACAAGGCAAATATCGACGATCTGCGGGAGAGCCCTTCACTCGAACTTCTGGACGCGCTGCTGAACGATGGCTTCACGAATATCAAGGTAGTCGAGCCGAATATCGACGCATTACCAGCGGCCTATGACGGGCGGCCGGTTCGCCTAGTGGACCTCAATATGGCGTTACGCGAGGCCCGCGTCGTTGCGGTTCTTGTGGATCATAAGGAGTTCCAGTCGAAGCGAGACGAAATCCGTCGTGCGCTGGTCACCATCGACCCGGTAGGCCTGCTTAGCATCTGACTGGCATCGTCCCGCGAGGCGCGCTGCGTGTCCATACGATCACAGACCGCCATATGACGGCCACATAGACCTGTGACGCAATTGCGGCGCAGAAAGTAAGACGCCCCTTCCGGACTGCCCGCCCATGCCAGACCCCCTTTTCATCAGACTCCTTACTATTGGCATTGGCCTCGCCATTGGTGGCTTGGGGCTTGTGCTCCGCAAGAAGACGGGGACATGGACGCATCCCGGCGTGGTGTTCGCCCTGTTTTGGTGCCTCATGACGCTGGTGCCTATCCTGGGGGTTCCCGAGATTGCCGCCTCGCCTTCGGCCATGACCTATCTATTTGCGGCAACGTTGGCGTTCGGTATGCCGGCGTTCTTCATCGACTGGCGCCCTGCCATTGCGGCGGCGGCGGCCCGGCGAGGTCACGTCGATCCAGTGTTCGCCAGCCGTAACCTCCTTTACTTGTTTCTCGCCGTGCAGATCCTTCCGGTGATCTTTGTGGCGGTGAACCTGCAACTGCATGGTTTCCCCCTCTCCGCCCTCATCACCGATCCACTTGCCACCGGTTGCAGCTATCTAAACGCCCGCTACAGCGGTGAGATTCAGGGAAATTTCTTCAGTCAAGCCGGCACGGTTTTGAACTATGTAGGGGTCGCTCTGGGAGGTCTAGTTATTGCCAGTCGTCACGGAATTTGGCGTCGATTGTTCGTCGTTACGCTAAGTTTTCTGCCTTCTATACTGTATTTATTTATTTATGCGGACAAAGGAACATTATTTCTCTCTATTGCGTATCTATATGGCGCGGTAATAGTTGCTCGCATTGCCTCAGGAGATACAGCTCTAATCACGAAGACGACGGTATTGGCACTTGCGGCCGCCGTATGCATCATTATCCCTATCGTCATCCTCGCTATGCTAAATCGCGCCGATGGCGACTGTGGTAACCAGCGAACAACACAGATTCTGGATATAATAGGATCCCTGCGCGGGAATCATATACCTGATGCTCACAGAACCTACAGTGACTTAAATAGACCTGACCTTGGCACAAATGCAGGAATAATATATAATATTAGATCGTATGCATTTGGACATTTATTTTCATTTTCTGATTGGTTTGAACACGACGTTTTTGGCGTCAGTTCAATTCCTTATAGAGATCCGAAATTCTTAACTTGGGGATTTTGGACATTTATGGCTACTGGTAAATATCTATCACCACATTATTTTGCTACCATCCCAAGTGGTTATTACGACGAATACTTTAGATCGAATGGAATTTTGCAGACTAATATATACACTCTATATCGTGGTCTAATATATGATTTTACAATACCTGGGTCTTTGCTATTTATGGGATTTTTTGGATGGATATCGTCTACTTTTTACGGACGTATGCTTCAATACATGAGGACTCCAATCGCGCATGCCTATTATATATTTCTGGCGGGGTTCATTTACTCCTCTTATCTGATTAGCCTGTTGATCTGGAGCAGTGCGTATGCGGCAGGGGTCGCCGTGTTAATCTTGTTGATGGTTCTCGAGCAGAAGCGCAGTCGCGGTGCTCGTCGGGTCGAATTTGGATAATCGTCGTGAAGCGTGCCTTTGACCTTGTACTGACGATCGTTTCGGCCCCTTTCTGGGGCCCTGCCCTGCTGATCGTGGCGGCACTGGTGCGGTGGCGTCTGGGATCACCGATACTGTTTCGGCAGGTGCGCCCGGGGCTGGGCGGCAAGCCCTTCAAACTGGTCAAGTTTCGCACCATGACCGACGCACGCGACGTCGACGGCCGGCTGCTGCCGGACGCCCGGCGGCTGCCGGCCTTCGGGCGGATGCTGCGCGCGACCAGCCTCGACGAATTGCCGGAGCTATGGAATGTCCTTGTGGGCGACATGAGCCTTGTCGGTCCGAGGCCGCTGCTGGTTGAGTATCTTCCGCTCTATTCGCCAACCCAGGCGCGTCGGCACGAAGTTCGGCCCGGGGTCACCGGCTGGGCCCAGGTCAACGGACGCAATGCGATCTCTTGGGAAGACAAGTTCGCCCTTGATGTTTGGTATGTCGACCACCACACAGTTTGGCTCGACATACGAATCATCTTTATGACAGTGGTGAGAGTGGTTGCGCGCGACGGTATCTCCGCCGCCGAGAGCGCCACGATGGATAACTTCAGGGGACAACCATAACCTTAAGGCTGGCGATCCTAGGCTCTGGTGGTCATGGCAGAGTGGTCGCCGATACGGCTCTCTCAGCCGGCTGGGACGACGTGGCCTTCTTCGATGAGCGGTACCCGGCAATGTCGCTCACCGGGATGTGGCCTGTGGTTGGGAGCGTCGCGGATCTATTGCAGCGCGTTGACGAATTCGCGGGAGTTGTTGTCGGGATCGGAAATGGGTGCGACCGCCTCCGCTGGCAAGAAAAGTTGGCGGCGGCGGGCGCAGTCTTTGCCACCGTAGTGCACGAACGTGCCTGGGTCAGCCCACGCGCGAGCCTAGGTGAGGGCAGCGTGGTAGTCGCAGGTGCGGTGATCAATATCGGTGCAGCCATTGGAGCCGCCTCAATTATCAACACCGGTGCGACGGTCGACCATGACTGCATTCTCGGGCGCGCGGTTCACGTTGCGCCAGGTGCCCATCTTTCCGGCGACGTCCAGGTCGGTGATCTGAGTTGGATTGGGGTTGGCGCCGCGGTTCGACAGGGAATTGTTATCGGTGCCGGGGTCATCGTCGGGGCAGGAGCTGTTGTTGTCACAAATTTACCCGACGGCGTGACGGCCGTCGGTTGCCCAGCCAAGCCGAGGACTTGAACAATGCTGAATTCTTCATTTTCACCATGGCCGTCCTACAGCGCCGATGAAATCAGC
>Ga0070658_10001807_pt1 | contig 17987 bp, 15 predicted proteins | sample KBSC13metaG_FD_64664 | JGI IMG/M metagenome (GOLD analysis project Ga0070658, IMG submission 64664) | Corn rhizosphere microbial communities from Kellogg Biological Station, Michigan, USA - KBS C1-3 metaG | ecosystem: Host-associated > Plants > Roots > Rhizosphere > Soil ...
GATTGCACGAACTGGCGCGACGCCGGGTCCAGGCCGCTCAGGTCGCCGCGGTACAGCTTGAGCCCGCGGTCCTCGCCCTCCTCCAGCGCCGCGATGGCCGCCGCCTCGCCGAACACCTTGGCTCCCCCCTCGACCAGCTTGGCGAAGGCGCCCCACGCCCCCGAGCCCTGCGATGGCTCGCCTCCCGCACGACGGACCTGTTCCTGCAGCTTGGTGACGCGCAGCTCGTGCGAGCGGCGGCCCTCCTCGAGCAGGGTCCGATGGGGACTACCGCTCAGCTTCTCGATTGCCTGGCGGTAAGTTTCGACTGCTGATATTTCGCCGCGTAGAAACTCGTTCAGCGTATCGACTGTCTTCTGATTGGTGTCGGCCATGGGGATGTCTCCTTTCCAGGCAAGGTAGGCACGCCCCCTCGGAAAGCAACCCGAAGAGGCCCTTCCCGGCCCAGACGGACGCATCGTCGGCCCAGGTCACGCGCGAAGGGCCGCGAGCGCCGAGGTCCACTTCGCCAGGGCGTCGAGCATCGACTTCGCGTGACTCTCCTGGAGTTCACTCGCGACGAAGGTCTGATTGGCATCGATGCTGTGCGTGAACAACGGGACCATGACGGCCTCGACCAGCGGCACCATCCTCAGACCGCTCAGCATGGGCTTCACCATCTGCACCGCGCGCGTGCCGCCCGCTGGACCGCCGTAGCTGACGAAGGCCGCCGGCTTGAAGGCCCACTCCTGGACCAGATAATCGAGCGCGTTGATCAGCGACGGCGGAGCGGCGTGGTTGTATTCGGGGGTGACGAAGATGAAAGCGTCCGCGCTGTCCACCTTCGCGCTCCATCGCTTCGTGTGTTCGTGCTGGTACTGCCGCAGCCGAGGATGATTCGGCTCATCGAACAGGGGCAGCTCCACGTCACGCAGGTCGACCAGCTCGACCTCGAAGCCGCCATGCGCCTTCGCTCGTTCGAAGATCCATTGCGCCAGCGGAAATCCGGCACGGTTCGGCCGGGTACTGACGGCGATGACCTGGAGCTTGGGCACGGGCGTCATGGTGGGGCGCCGGGCGTCGCTTCGCAAGCACTGGTCGGGGCCGCGCCCCCTCCCCGTGCCGTGGGTCAGTCCTCGCCGGCTGGCCCTCAGTACGAGAATTTCGCCAGGTAGGCGTCCTGGGTCAGGCCGGTCCCCGAGCCATGCGTGTAGCTCACGGGGGCCGGGTCGGTGGGTCCGAACGTCATCTGGGTCGAGAAGGCGCCGCAGAGCACGACGCTCGCGTCGGGTGCGACGGCCATGCCCCGCACCTGGTCACTCTGGGCGGTGCCGATGGTGCGGGCGTCGCTGATGCTGCCGTCCGGGTTGTACCAGGCCAGATAGGTGTACATGCCGTTGGCCGTGGTCGTTCCGGGGAACCAGCTCAGCACCCTCTGGCCTGGCTCGCCCGCGCCGAACGTGATCGACGTGGGCAGACCGACGTAGTTGCCGAAGGTCCCGGCCACGACGATCCGGTGGTCGGGTAGCTCGGCCAGACTTTCGTAGTCGTGAAGCGCGCCGGTCACCAGCCTGGCCCACAGCAACCGCCCGTCGGCGGCGTACTTGGCGACGAAGCCGCTCTGGTAGCGGGCATTCAGCGTCGTCTCCTGGCTCTCACCCGAACCGAAGACGGCGTCGCCATAGCTGGGATTGCTCGCCACGCCAGCGGGCGGCGAGATCTGGCCGCTGACGGCGGCGCTGCCGTCGGACAGCAGGACCATCCCGCGCGACAGGACCCACGCCGGGCCTCCGGTCGTGCGGGCCCACTGCAGCTTGCCGTCGCCGTCGTACGAGACCAGGGCGAATCCGCCGTTGCCGGCGGGGGCCGGGTTGACCGTCACCCCGGTGCCGGCGGTGCCCGGCAACATGACGCTGGTCGTGTACGAGACACCAAACAGGATCGTCCCGTCGGGCCGGACGGCGACGTTGTAGTTGTACGTCTCGATCGTCTCGGCGTCATGAATGGGCAGGGCCCACATCAGGCTGCCATCCGGACCGAAGCGCGCGATGAACCCCGAGTTGTTGCCGCCGTTGTGGACCAGGGTCGTCTCCTTCGGCTCGCCGGGTCCGAAGACGGGCGCGAAGTCGAACTGCCCGACTGCGACGGCGCCCCCGTCGGGCATCGCCGCCAGCTGGGTCGTCGTCACGAAGGCGCTGCCGCCGGTCGATCGCGCCCACACCAGCGTCCCGTCGGCTCGATAGCGCGCCAGGAACATGCCGTACAGCTTCAAGTGCGTCTCCGATGGTTCACCGGCGCCCAGGATGACGTCGTCGGCCGCGTTCCCATGTTCCCCAGCCACCAGCACGTCCTCACCGACGGCGGCGATGGCATCGACCTTCGCGCCGGCCGAATTCCCGGCGGTGCGCAGCCAGGTCAGCGCGCCGCTGCCGGTGACGCGCGCCAGGAACATGGCGTCGGCGGACGACGACGGCAGGCTGACCGCGCGCTGATCGGGCTGGCCCGTCCAGAAGGTCGCGTTGCCGACGGCCACGCCGCCGAACACGATCGCACCGGAGGGTGTGACCGCCACGGAGAGCGCACGATCCTGCCCACCCCCCACTTCGTGTCGCGCCCAGCGCAAGGTGCCCGCGGAGGATGGGGCACCACCAGCCGCGCCCCCGTTCCCCCCGGCGACCGCGCTTCCTGCCGTTCCCCCGTTCCCTGTACCCGGGGCGGTTCCTGCCGTACCACCGGGCGCGCCGCCGGATCCGGCTGCCCCGCCGTTGCCGGCGTTCACGCCGGCGCCACCGCCGTTGCTCGCGCCATTGCCGCCTCGACCGCCGTTGCCGCCGGTCGCCATCGACCAGCCGCCCCCTACCCCACCACCGCCTGCGGCGGCTGTCGAGCCGCCGCGCCCTCCGGCGCCGCCCACTGCCGTGGCGCCGCCACCCGCGGTACCGGCGGCTCCTCCCTTGATGCCGCCGGCGTTGCCGCCGCCGGGCGCCGGCGTGCCACCCGCGGCGCCTGCGCCGGTCGCACCCCCAGCAGCAGCTCCTGTGCCCCCGGAGCCTGCGCGACCCGCGCTGCCAGCGATCGAACCGCCGCGGCCACCCTGCGCGCCTGCGCCGCCTAGCCCGCCTCCAGGCTGCGCGCCGCCACTACACGCCACCGCACCGGCCAGCAGCAATCCCAGGACGACACGACCTTCGTTCAGCCTGAACATGCGCGACATGATAACGGACCTCGGTCCGGGCGCCGTCTTCAGCCACAGGCCGTCCCACGGGGAGTCGCAGATGGCCCGGTGGAAGTCTGAATGGCGAGACTGTCCAGACACCTGCCTTGCGCCGCCCCCCCGCAACTGGAACACTGTGCTCTCGATGACGGTCAAGCGCATGGACAACGTCGGCATCGTGGTGGAGTCCCTGGAGACGGCCATCGCGTTCTTCGCGGAGCTGGGCCTCGAGCTGGAAGGCCGCGGCACCATCGAAGGAGACTGGTCGGGGCGCATCACGGGCGTGCGCGATCAGCGCGTCGAGATCGCCATGATGCGCACGCCGGACGGCCACAGCCGGCTCGAGCTCTCTCGATTTCTCGCGCCGCCTGTGATCGCCGATCACCGGAACGCGCCGGTGAATGCGCTCGGCTACCTGCGCGTGATGTTCGCCGTGGACGACCTCGACGAGACGCTGGCCCGGCTGTACAAGCGGGGCGCGCAGCTGGTCGGCGAGGTGGTCCAGTACGAGGACACCTACCGGCTCTGCTACATTCGCGGCCCCGAAGGCGTCCTCATCGGCCTGGCGGAAGATCTGGTCTGAGCTGGTTACCGGTCGAGCCGGCGTGGGCGCGCTTCCGCGCCTGTTCGTGACAATCTGACCGACCGGTCCAGGCCACCGCCTGAACCGGTCGCACTCACCTGGCTAGTAGGCGGAGAAGATCGCCCAGACGAACTTGGGGGCGAAGGTCGGCCAGCCGTGGTTCGTGTTGCTGTAGTTCGGGTCGGTGTGATTGCACCAGTACACCGGATAGTTGGCGTCGCAGCCCTGGAACTGGACGCAGTTCGAGAGGGTGTCGGTATAGCCCTGAACCGGCGTGGTCATGCTGCCGCAGTGATTCACGGCGGCGTAGAAGTCGCGCGTCTTGGGACCGTTGGCCGGCCCGACGACGTTGTCGTTCTTGCCCTGCATGACCAGCGGGGTCACCTCCCCGGTGCACTTCCGCTTGCTGGCGTCCAGCGGGTAAGCGCTGACGTCCTTCGTCGAGCAGGGCACCACGCCGCGCAGCACGTCGGCGTGCTCGCAGCCCAGGATGCTGGAGAAGTCCCCGCCGGAGCTCTCGCCGGCCGCGAACACCCGGGCCTTGTCGACGCAGTAGGCGCCGGTGACCTGATCGTACAGGGGCATGAAGAACGACACGTCGCTGGCCCCCCAGCCGTTCGCCTCGCTGGCCGGATCCGGATAGACGCGAATCCAGGCGTCCTTCGCCGGGGCGGTCTCGAAGCCGGCGTTCTGCTCGGCCCAGCTGATGGGGTTGTTGGTGGGGTTGAACATGAACAGCAACGGGTACGGCTTGCTGGCGTCGTAGCCGGTGGGCAGCTTCGCGTAGTACTTGTGGCCCGAGACGGTGAGCGGCGAGCCGGAGCTGCCGACGGCGGGGTTCATCTTGCCGCAGCCGCTGCTGGGCTTCGCAGGCACCTTGTCGGTCGTCGACATGCCGCCTGCGCCGCCGCTCGCGGTCATCCCGGAGCCGCCGCGTCCGCCGCCGGCGGTGGCGCCACCCGAGGCGCCGACCATCGCTCCACCCTTCCCGCCCGTCGGTCCGCTGCCGCCGGCGGCGCTGCCGCCCGTCGCGGTGCCCCCGCTGCCGGTCCCGGTCCCGCCGCTGCCGGTGACTCCGCCCGATCCGGTGGTGGTCGTCCCACCCGTGCTGGCGACGGTGCCGCCGCTCCCCGTTCGGCCACCCGTGGACGCGCTGCCGCCGCTGCTTGAAGTCCCCCCGGTCGCCGTGCTGCCCCCCGACGAGCTACCGCCCGACGAGCTGCCGCCGGTGCTGCCGGCGGTGCTCCCGCCCGAGCCGCCGCCACTATCGCCCGCGGACGAGCAGCCGATGACGGCCCCCATGGCCAGGGCTGCCCCTACGAACAGGGCGGAAGACGAAGAGGAGAACGACCGTCGCATTTTTGAAATTCGCATGGGTATTCCTGCGGGGCAGGTTACCACGCAGGAATTCCGGAAGGGATAGGGCTCTTACTAACCCAACGAGATCACGTAGCTTTGCCCCTGGCTGCCCTGTCATCTGCGGCGGCGGAAGTCCCGCAATTCGCGTTCGCCATGACCGATGCGGTCGCCATGCCAGCCCGCATCAATGGCCTCGGCCGGCACGGCGGCAGACGGCCCGACACACACAAAGGAAGGCGCCGATCAATCCAGTCGACAGCAGAGCAGCTCGAGGGTGGTCCGCGTCGCCCGAGGCATGGAGATCACGTCGAGATGACTGCCTCCAACCACTTCTCTTCCAGCCAGCCCAGGCTGTCCTTCGCGCCGCGCAGAACCTCGTCGAACTTCTGCACCACGCGGGTCCCCGCAGGCGCCGACGCTGAATAGGCCCGGGCGTACAGGATCCAGTTCGAGAGCTGATAGTGGTGCAGCAGCGAGCCGAAGCGGCGATCCGTGTACCGGTCCAGCACCGCCGCCGCGTCGATCACATCGCGACAGCCCCACAGCGCGCACGTCACCTCGAACAGCATCGCCCGTAGCTCCTCGAAGGCTCGCTGCGGGTCGGAGCGTACGCCGTCCAGCAGGGCGGCGAAGTTGGCATCGGACAGTCCGGCGTCGGCGGCCACGTCGCGCATGATGGGCACCTGCGTCGTGATGAAGTCGGTGTCCGGCGCGGCGTCGAGCAGTCGGCCCATCAGATAAAGGTCGAAGGCGCTGGCGATCGATTCGGCAAAGAAAAGCGCTTCGGGCGTCGACGTGCCGCCGCCGGCGGCCAGCTGTAGCCGGTCGCTGACGACGTGGTGCCAGGCGGCGTGGGCGACCACGTCCGCGGGGATGTGGTCGTTGCACAGCACGTCGGTGCCCGCCTCGGCCGACCAGAACGTGAGATTCAGAAACACCGTCCGGTCCCAGCTGACCTCCGCGCCGCCGGCGGGGATCAGAAAGCGATGATTCGACGCTGCCAGCGCCTGCTTCAGCGCGCGATACAGCGGAAGTTCCAGGAACGCCGGCTCGTCGTCGATGATCAGGGCGTCCAGCGCCACGGAGGAGAAGGCCATGGCGCCACCTTACGATGGTAGGACGCGGGGTGCGGAGAAAGATCGGCCGTCGACGACAGCGCGTGCCACCCCGATCGTCGCCGCATCTTCCGCCTTCCCTCAGTTACTTTCGCGATCCGATCCGGCCCGCCACACTGGTTCGCATGCAGCGGACTGTCGTTCGAACAGTGGCCTCGCGAAGCCGCGTGGCACGTGGGCTCGCCGCCGCGCTGGCCGCGGGTGTCGTCAGTTTGTCGTCGGTGGGGGCAGCTCGCGCAGCGCCTGCCGAGGCTGCGACCAGCAGCGGACCGTGCGACTCCCTGACCGACTACCTGCGGGCCGAGATGGCCGGCCCTGAGCCGATCATTGACCGGCCGAGCCTGATCGAGCCCACTTACGAGGTTCAGGAGAGGAGACTGGAGGACAGCCTGCGGTCGCCGTCGCCGACCGGGCCGATGGCTTACGCCCGCAGGGTCACGCCCGCCTGTCGCGCCGAAGCTCGTCAGTACGCACCTGCCGCGGCGGAATCGCTGGAAGCCGCGCGCGCCTGGACGCAGCGGCCCGAACTGGGCTGGGTCGGTCGCGGCCGGATCATTCGCTGCTCCATGCCGGACCCCGCGGCCTACAGTCACCTGAACGACTGGTTGAACGACCCTTACCTGCCCGAGGCCCGCGCGGTCTGCTGGAGCGCGCTCTCAACCTGGCCTGACGCCGAGCGGGTTCGCGGTCAGGTCTTCGCGAGTGCCGTGCGCCGGAACCGGGGTTCGATGCCGGACTGGAAGGTGGACGAGGCGATCGTCGCCGCCGCAAATGTTCTGGGGACGCCCGAGCTACGCGAACAACTGGTGCCCGCGCTGCTGGCGGCTCACGCCCACCAGGCGCTGGGCTATGACCGTCTGCGCGACGCGCTGTGCACGGATGACGGGATGATGTCGAGCGTTCGCGAACAAGCCTGCTCGTCGTTGCCGGCCGGCGCTGAGCACCGGTGGCACGGAAGACTGCAACCTTGGCAGTGGCTGATGAGAGGCGGCGTGACCGCAGCTTATGGTGCGCTTCTTGCCGGAACCTATGTCAATCGCAACGAGACCGGCGCACGCCAAGTCGCCACCTGGAGCGGCGTCCTGGGGGGCGCGATGGTGGCCCAGGATGTGCTCTTCTCCACCACGGCCTTCCGCCGGACCCAAGACGACTCTTTCGTCTTCGGGGTGAAGCTTCTTGGCAGCACGCTGGCCGGTGCCGTGATCGGTGGCGTGACATTTTATGCGCTCGGACACTGGCCGGCGGCACGCGCTCCGCTGACGGCGGTCGGGCTAGCGCGGCCCTACGTGGCGGCGGTGCGGTTCACCTTCGATTGACCGATCCCGCAGTTTTGCCGGCGGTCGGCCCGGGTCTATCATCGGCGGGGCGTGATCAGCGTCGTGGAACATGGCCGCGTGCGCGAGCTGTCGCTCGCGCGACGCCCGGTCAATGCCCTCAATCCCGAGCTGGTGGCGGCCTTGCGGTCGCACCTCTGCGAGGCACGCCGAGACGGATGCGGGGCCATCGTGCTGTCGGGAAGGCCGGGTTGCTTCTCGGCGGGGCTGGACGTGCCAGAACTCCTGCGGCTCGATCGAACGCAGCTGCGGGCCATGTGGCAGGACTTCTTCGCGCTGCTCGCGGATGTGGCGACCTCGGAGATCCCGATCGGCGCCGCGCTGACGGGCCACAGCCCCGCTGGTGGCGCGGTGATTGCCATTTGCAGCGATTATCGCGTGCTGGCCGAAGGTGACTTTCTCATCGGCCTGAACGAGGTCGAGGTGGGTCTGCCGCTGCCGGAGGTCCTGCACCGGGTGCTGGGCCACGTGGTGGGCGCACGAACCGCCGAGCGTCTGGCAGTCACCGGGGCGCTGCTGAAACCGCCCGAGGCCCTGCGGTGCGGCCTGGTCGATGAGGTGGTGCCGATGGCCGAGGTCGTTCCGCGCACGCTGGCGTGGCTGAACCGCGTGGTCGCGACGGCACCGGCCGCGGTGGCGTTCACCCGGCGGCAGGCGCGGCAGCCGCTGTTCGACGCCTTCGCCACCGTCGACGGCGCGCTGGTGGAACGGATGCTCGACGCCTGGTTCTCCAGCGAGACCCAGGGCACCATGCGGGCCCTGGTGGCTCGTCTCGACAGGGACCGCGCGAGTCGCCCATGACCCTGGCGGGGAAGACTCTTCTCATCACCGGCGCCAGCCGCGGAATCGGCAAGGCCATCGCGCTGCGGGCCGCGCGCGACGGCGCCAACGTGGCCGTGGTGGGAAAGACGGCGACGCCGCACCCCAGGCTACCCGGCACGGTCGATGAGGCCGTCCGGGAGATCGAAGCGGCGGGGGGAAAGGCGATCGGCTGCGTCGCCGACGTGCGCCACGAAGATCAGATGGCCGCAGCGGTGTCGGCCACCGTGCAGGCCTTCGGGGGCATCGACGTCCTGGTGAACAATGCCAGCGCCATCAGCCTGACGCGCACCGAAGACACCGACATGAAGCGGTTCGACCTGATGCTGGGCGTGAACGCGCGGGGAACATTTCTATCCTCGAAGCTGTGCATCCCTCACCTCAGGAAATCGGGCAATCCTCACATCCTGATGCTGTCGCCGCCTCTGACGACGGACCCGCGGTGGTTCGCGCCGCATCTCGCGTACAGCATCGCCAAGTACGGCATGAGCCTGTGCGTCCTCGGCCTGGCCAAGGAACTCGAGTCGGACGGCATCGCCGTCAACGCGCTGTGGCCGCGCACCGTGATCCGTACCGCCGCCGTGCAGAACCTGCTGGGCGGCGACCTGGTGATGGCGCGCGCGCGCAGCCCCGAGATCGTGGCCGACGCGGCCCACGTCGTGCTGACGACCGCCAGCCGCGCGCTCACCGGACAATTCCTGATCGACGAGCAGGTCCTGCGCGAGCAGGGGATGAAGGATTTCAGTCGGTACGCGAACGTCCCCGACGCCGACCTGCTGCCCGACTTCTTCGTCTGAACGCGCGAGGCACGCTTGGCCGCGGCGCAAATTCGCCGATGCGGTCAGTTCGTGACGAGACCGATTCTGGGCGGCCTGGGCTTTGCCGCCGCCGGCGTCGCGGTGGTGTTCGCCTTCATCGACGACATCTGGTACGCGCGGTCCCCCGCATCCGCTCGGGCGATCGCGCTCGCGCCCACCTGGTTCGCCGGCCGCGGCGCAGGTGGGGTGGGCCTCCTGGGGCTGTTTTGAGCGCAGAGCCGCAGTGGCGCTCGAACGCACCCGATGTCAGAACCCGGCCATGAGCGACGTGACAACCGCGATCGTCCCCTTGCCCTCCGGCGCCGCGATTCCGCAGGTGGGGCTCGGCGTGTGGCAGACACCGGCGGGCGCGACGGCGCGGCAGGCGGTGCTCGAAGCGTTGCGCGTCGGCTACCGGCACGTCGACACCGCGCGCATCTACGGAAATGAAGCGGACGTCGGGGCCGCGGTTCGCTCGAGCGGAATGCCGCGCGAGCAGGTGTTCGTGACCACCAAGCTGTGGAACGACGACCAGGGGTACGATCAGACCCTGCGCGCCTTCGACGCCAGCTTGCAGCGCCTGGGCCTGGACTACGTGGACCTGTACCTCCTTCACTGGCCGGTCGCCGGCAGACGGCTGGACTCGTGGCGGGCCCTTGAGCGTCTGTACGAGGAGAAGCGCGCTCGATCGATCGGCGTCAGCAATTTCCTGGTGCCTCACCTGAAGGAGCTGCTCGGCGTCGCCAAGCACGCCCCGGCGGTCAATCAGATCGAGCTGACGCCCTTCCTGCAGCGTCGCGACACCACGACGTTCTGTCGCCAGCACGGCATCGTCATAGAAGCCTACAGCCCGCTCACGCACGGACAGCGGATGGATCATCCCGTCCTGGCGGACGTCGCCCGCCGCGTGGGAAGGACGGTCGCGCAGGTCTTGCTGCGCTGGAGCGTGCAGCACGGCAACGTCGTCCTCCCGAAGTCGACGAAGGCGTCCCGCATCGCCGAGAACGCGCGCCTCTTCGACTTCACCCTCGACGAGCGGGCGATGGCCGACCTCGACGCGCTGGAAGAAGGTCTGGTGACCGGCTGGGACCCCGCGGACCAGCCTTGATTGCCTAACACCGCGCGGGCGTCGCCGCTCGCATGCGAAGCGTGGAAGAGGCGTCGGATCGTAAAGGCGCCGGTTCCGAACCGCGGGATTGGTAACGGCTTTGGCATCGCCGGCACCTGGCCCCGCGCCGATCGCGTCGGCGCCCGTTCGCTCCTTGCTCGCTGCCTCCGAACGCTAGACAGCGGCTGATGGAACCGATCCGCGGAGACTGCGGGCCGGAATAGTGCAGCAGAGCCATTTAATTGGGCCACCGTGGCCCGACTTGAGCCATGGCTCACGCCCGTGTCTCACCTGGGCGCGGAGACCTGCCCCTTTCCTGGCCCACTGGGTTCCGAATGTCCGGGCCCGACGTGGCATCGAACCTGCTTGACGCCGGTCACGGCGGGTCCGGCGCTGCATCGAACGCGGTCACAGAAGGGCCGCCGGTTCGACGGCCCGGTGCCGACTTCACATCACATCCAGGAGACGAGAACATGGTTGACCAGCAACTCCACGTGCCCGAGGACGGGAAAAGACTCACACCCCTGCGCCGGCTCGCCGTCGTCGCGGTGACCGGTGCGGTCGCGTTGTGCGCCGGACGGTCGGCGTCGGCTTTCAGCTTCACCCCCATCGCGCCCGCGACCTGCCCCTCCTTCACGGAGATCCCCTTCACCTACAACGTCGGGGGCGGCACCGGCGTCTGGGAGCAGCCGCGCGACGTCAACGACCACAACGTCTACATGGGGAACGTCAACTATTACCGCTCCATCATGGGCAACAAGTACACGTCACGGTTCGGACTGCACGTGGCGACGTTCAGCTCGCAGGCGAACGCAGATCGACTCGATCTGATCGTCCCCTCGGGCACGACACAGCAACTGAGCGGGAATCCGGCGCTGGGCTGGTACGACATGGTTGCGCCGTTCAACGAGGAGATTGACTCCTATCCATTCCGGCTGCGATGGGTTACCGACAACTCGATCAGCAGCACGGGCTTCTCGATCGATCGGGCCCGGGTCTGTTACGACGGATCGCTTGGTTCCACCGCCACCCCGCTCTTGAAGCCGCTGGAAAGAACCTCGGGCGTTCTGCTGGGCACTGATGACGTCGTCACGATGAGGGCGACCGTTCCCGGGATCGACGTCCACACGACCTTCGCGCTGTGGGGCGGCGCAGGACCCAACGGCGCGGATTTCGACCTGTTCCTGGGTTGCAACGTCATCCCGACGCCGACGTCATACATGGCGGCCTCGAGGGGCGGCACGACGCAGGAGTTCCTCCACGTCGACTCCAGCGCGTGCGCGCCGGGCAGCACCATCTACGTGATCGTCCACGCGTTTCAGGGATCGGGCACGTTCAACATCGTCGAGCACCAGCACTATAAGAGCGAACACTACGCAGTCGGGCGGGCGGATACCCGCGGCGCGTGCCCGCTCAACAGCTCTTGTCCCGTTACCGACCAAAACCAACTGGCGTCGTTCAGGCAGACGATGGAACTCGGGTTCAAGCGCTACTTTGGTGCGACCGAGGGTACCCAATTCTGGGCCGGCCTGGAGCTATACAACACCGGCGTGGCGTCACAGCCGATCTCGTTCAGCATCGGGCGCGATCGCGCCAACGCCGACGTATGCGGCAGCGGCCTGCGTATGTTCTGGAACGATCCATCCCAGGGCGGCCAACCAGACAACGACCGGGTGTTGGCCCATGAACTGGGGCACATGAGATCTTGCGTGGGCGACGAATACAACACCACGACCAATGCGATGGCGTGCGGGCACAGCATCATGGCCAACGCCTACGACACGGTCAACAACTTCTGCTACTGCTCCGACTGGCTGCAGGGCCAATCGTACAACTCCAACTCGTGCCACCTCTCTTTCGGCGATCACAGCCTCGACAGGACCACGGGCCAAGGACCTGACACCAACCACGGTCCGGTGTGGACAAACCTGCAAAACCGCACGCCTGTCCCCATCTTCACCACCCCAGACAACTACGACTATGCAGACTTCTCATTCAATGGCATCTACTCCGTCATCCAGCGATAACCGAAAACACCAACGCCGCAGGCGAAAGGTTACATTCACAATGAAGAAGATTCCCATGTTGGCGCTTTTGGCAATCGCGTGTGCGTCCAGCGGAGGCTGTCGCGCATCCAATCGTGCTCCCCAGGCGGCAAGCCCAGCGGCCACCACGCAGGGAAGCCACGTCGACCACGATGCCCACAGCACGGGCAGCGGTCGTCCCCTGCCCGTGGTGCGGCTGGTCCCCGAGGATGTGAGCACGGGCATTGGGGACGGCCCCTTGCAGGTGGAAGTCGACAACAGCGGCCTGCCCGTTGGCGCGGAGCTGTTGAATCGGCTCGCCAGCACGGTCAGCCTGGTCTCATGGCCTGGGAACGTACCTGTCGTCACCCGCACGCGAATCACGGACGCCACGGAACGTCGTGAGAACGGATTCCAGGTGTTTGGCGCGGCGACGATACAGGTCGAGCCGGTGTTGCCTCTCGGACCGGGCTGGTACCTCCTGAAGGTCGACCTCGATCCGAAGACGACGAGGACGTTGCCCACCGTATTGTCGATGGCGAACGCTTCGGGCGGACTGGCCTCCAGGTTCACGCGGACCTCGCAGCCCCGCCTGAGGCGGGTACGTCGATTCCCTGGTCCGGATGGGGCGGGGAAGGTCGTCCTGGACTTCTCCGAACGACTGCAGGCCGGTGCGTCCGCGGCCATGGCCGTTCAAAGCAACGCGCCGTGCAAGGTCGTCAGCGCGCACCTGGAGTCTGCCAGCTCGACCAGCGTCATCGCCGAGTGTGACAAACTCGACCCCACCAAAAGCCTGCGTGTAGCGACGGGAATGAACGTGGGACCTGCCGGCGGTCAATCGAACAGCGCTTCGCCACTCGAGTTCGAAGGCAACAAGTTCAAGTCCTGCGGAGAATCGTGCGAGTTCGTGAGACCTGAAGACTGAGCAGGCCTCCCCCAGGGACTCTCGGCGTCGGAAAACGCGGCGAGCGTCGGAACTTCACATTTCGACGAACGCCGCGACGCCTATAGCCGAGACCACCCCGGCCGCGATCAGCAGCACGTTTGCGGTGTGTGCGTACTCGCTCCTCCGCTCGAGGTCGTGCTGGGCCTCCAGCCTGGTCGATCCCTGGGCATCCATCTGGCCCAGGCTGCCGAAGATGGCCGCGGTCGACAGTAGAAGAATCGAGGTGCCCGCTGAAACGTAGGCTACCGTCGGCTTCCACGAGTGCTTGCCGGCGGCGGCGCGCGCCTCCGGATGGTCGAGCAGCGGTGTGACTGCTGGACGGGGCTGCATCGTCAGATTCACCGGGGGCACCCCCGCCGGTTCAAGCAGGTAGGCAACCCCATCCTGGACGGCGCGGATCAAGGCCACCACGTCTCCGTCGACCAGACGGGAACACTGCCGAGGCCTCCAGTCCGCGGGGCCTTCCCGGAACAGGGACAGGTGAATCATCCGACCCTGGCGGGTGACCTCGCCACGGACGACGATCGATAGGTTCCACAGTGTCCGGAGCACGCCCACGCAACCGGGCTCAGACAGGCACTGGCTGGGCGAGGCAGGAAGGTCTCGGCCGCCGTCTGCCAACAGGCGCCGCAGTTCGCGGATTCCGACCAGGTCGGCGTGCAGAGCCTCGGCGACGCGGGCCAGGGCCACCTCGGAAAGGTTGTCCGCCAGGGCAGAGTCCCGTTCATCTTCGGCGACGATGAACACGCCGGCACGCTCCTTCGCCGTCGCCGGGAAAGCCGGCGCCAGGACGCACCAAACCGCGGCGACAACCGCAGCCACTCTGATCATGGCGAAGCCGGATCCAGACACGTCCCCGTGCTTTCGCCGTCAGAGAATCGGCAGATCCTCGTACGGCACTCCTGCTCTCGCTGGCAGGGATCCCCCGCCCCACCCCCCAGCCGGCAGAACCCGTCGTCGCAGTATCCCTGATGCAACACCCACGGATCGGCGTCGCAATCGGAATCGGTCATGCAGGCTATGGTGCAGATCTTCGTCGCGGACCGAACGGAACTGGGGCCGGCGCCGGTAGGCGTGACATCGACGCAGGAGAGATCCGCGTAACACTGATTCGGGCCGGCACAAGGCAGGCCGAAGGCCCCTGGGAAGCAGCCCCCCTCTCCGTCCAGCAGACAGACATGGGGCACGCCGCCTCTGCTGGGGCAGCTCCCGTCGGCTCCGCAGGGCACCCGGCACTCACCGGTCAACGTGCTTTCGTACGGGGTGTACTGGAAGCACTGCTCATCCGCTGGACAGTCCGCGGACGTTTGGCAGACAGCCCCGGCGAATGGCGACAGCGTCACACAGTGCTTACCGGTTCCCGCGATGTCCGGAACGCACACGAAGCCATCGGCCGTCCTGTTGTAGATGACGCAATTCTCGTCCGAGTGGCAAGGCATCGCGCATACGTTGAAGCCCGCTCCGGTGTCGACACAGAAGCCCAGCAGACAATCGAGGTCGCTGGTGCACCTGTACCCAGGAAGCCCCGGGATGCAGATGGGGGGCGTTCCCGGTCCCGACGCGACCCGCCCGCAAACGAAGTTGGGCGGACAATGCAGGTTTCCATCGCAGTTGGGAAGGCAGACGTCCGGCGTGCCGGGGATCAACGGCAGCACGGCGGCCAGGCAGCTTTCGCCCGTCGGACAGCCGCCGCGAGCGGCGTCGCAATGGTCGGCCAGGCACTGCAGGCCGTCCGTCGCGATCGGCAGCCCCGGGTACAGGTCACGCAGAACCTGTCCGGCGCACCGAGGACGGGTCGGGTTGACGCAGTCGCTGTCGGTCGCGCAAACAGGAACGGGCAGGCAGATCCCTTCGTCGAAAATGACATCCGTGCGATAGCAGCGAAGGCCGGCGGGGCAGGCGACTGTCTTGTCCACCTTGCCCCGGGTTGGTGCACAGCCCACCACCCGCGCCCCGGTGTTCAGGCAGACGGTGCCATCGGAGCTTTCGGCAGAGAGGGCCGGGTCGCACGTCTCGGCGCAGAATGCCTGGCCGCCAAGCTGCGGCTCACTGACGCAGATCATTTCGTTGCCTTCGCGATCGACGCCGCACGTGTTCGTCGGCGCCTGGATGTCACAGGGAAATGTCCGTTCGAAGAACTCGTCGACCTTGGCGTGACACCCCAGCGCCGAAAGCACGATCGTTCCCAACAAGGCCCCACGGAGCCCGCCGCCACTCAACGCGGATCCCTGCCCACGATAGCCCGAACGAAGGGGGCATCGATCGCCTCGGGCGCCAGGTGCAAGTACGCCTCGTAGCTCAGCCGGGCGCGCGCCAGCAAGCCAATGCGCATGTAGCAACGACCGAGGAAGCCGTAGGCCCCTGGATCGTGAGGAGACTGCTCCGCGACCGACTCACCCATCGCACACGCCTGATCGGCCGCGCCGGAGGCGAGCAAGGCCTCGGCCTGTTCCAGCGAACGCGGCGCGGGCAATGCGGCAGTTTCCTCGGTCGTCGCCAGCAGCGGAGATCGACGTCGCGGGAGCCTGGGTCGAGCAGGCTCTACCCTCTTGGCACTACGTGGCGCCACGTGATTGTCGGCGGCCCCCAACGTCCGGCTCGTCGTCACGGGCTCCCGATCGGAGTCACCACGGCCCGGCTGTTCGAACGTGACCAGCGGCAACGCGCTTCCATCGACACCGGCGCCAGCTGCCGACCTCGGCGTGACCACGGTCGTTCTAACGAGGCCAGCGCCGACGAAGGCGACGCCGATGGCGCCTCCGAGGGCAAACACGGTCCACCCTCTGTGGCGACGGACCGGTCGAACCGCGGCGTCGGTGGGCAGCGTGTCGGTTTCGGCATCAGAGCGAGGCTGACGATGGTCGCGCTCGGCTTTCTGATAGTCGGCCACGACCTGTAGCAGATCGGCTCGAAAGACGGCGGCCGAGCTCGGTCGCTCGGACTCGTTCTTGGATAGGGCACGCAGAATCAACGCCTCCAGCGCTGGAAAGACGGCGAGATCAGGTCGAAGCGCGCTGGGACGTGGAGGAGGAGCGTTGACCTGCAAGCTGAGGATCGCCGCTGCAGATCGTCCCTGAAAGGGACGGGTGCCGACTATCAGCTCGTACAGGATGATCCCCACCGCATACAGATCCGTGCGCGCATCGACCGAGCGACCGAGCACCTGTTCCGGGGCCATGTACGCCGGGGTTCCGCAGACGGGCTCTCCGGCGGCGGGCGCGGCGAATGCGCCGACGGGGTCGCCGGCAGGCAACAGGGTGGACAGGCCCAGGTCGACGATCTTGACCGACTCGCTCGGACCCTCGCCGAGGAGAATGTTCCCCGGCTTGATGTCTCGGTGGACGATGCCCCGTGTGTGAATGGCGGTCAGGCCCTCCAGAATCTGGGCCACGATGCCCATCGCGCGAAGAGGAGAAATCGGTCCTTGAGCGAGCGCGTCGGCGAGCGTTCGCCCCCGAAGGTAATCCATCACGAGGAAATATCGGCCGCCGTCCAGCTGTCCGTGTGCGCGCACTCGGACACAGTTCGGGTGGTCGATCACGCGAGCGTTAGCGATCTCGCGGAGAAATCTCTGTCGCGCGCCATCCGAAGGGAGCGCTTCGGGATGCAGAATCTTGATCGCGACCGGTTCGCTCGAGCTGCGATCGACGGCTTCCCAGACGGTGCCGGAGGACCCAGCGCCCAGAACACCCTTCAAGTAGTAGGCGGCGTCGAAATCACTCTCGACCATTTTTACGGCGGGAGGATACCGCAAGAGCGGGTCCTCGTCCCGCGACGATCCGTGGTATCTAGGTGCCGAACATGGCCGATCGCCGTGCGAATGGTGCGCCTCAGGGCGACGCTGTCGTCGAGGTCAGCACGCTTCCGGAGGCCAGGACTATCGGCGCGGACGGACGACCGCGCCTCGCCTTGTTCGTGACGGGGCCTGGTGGAGCCACCAGGCATATGTTGCCGCCGTCGGGAATGGTCCGGCTGGGTCGCAGCCCCGACGCCACGATCACCATTGAAGATCCGCGGGTCTCCCGAGCTCACGCGGTCATTCATCTGAACGACGCCATCACGGTATGCGACCTCGGCAGCACCAACGGCACCTTCGTGGCCAACCGCCGTCTCGACGTCGGTGAAGACATGCGGGTCGCCTGCGGTGAAACCTTCCTGATTGGCGACTCGGCGCTGGTGGTACGCCCCGCGCCCATCGGTGGGGCGCGGCCTGAGACTCTCGTTCCATTGGACGGCCTGCGCGCCTACCTGGTCTCGGCGCGGAGCCAACTCGGAGCCGCTGCGAAGGAAACGAACCGAGCCCTGGTCGTCATCAAGGCGCGCGCTGTCCGGCCCGAAGAAGCTGCCTGGGTAGAGGGGATTCTGTCGGATCTGCTCACGGGCCCTTGGGACTGGTTGACGAGGGTGGGGACGGAGGGAACCGCGATCGGACTCGCTACCTCGCCCTCCCAGGCGTTCGTGGCAGAACGCGCGGTTCGCGCGCGGCTGCGTCTGTGGGACATCGAAGCTGCAATCGAGTCGCTATTCGTCCCCGACCAGGTTTCGGAAGCGCAGGGTGAACTCGTGCTGTCGTTCATCCGCGGAGAGGCGCCCCGTCTGGAGGGTGCTCCAGTGGTCCGGGATCCCGGCATGGTGATGCTGCACGACACTGTGAGGCGCGTGGCACCGACGGACGTCAACGTTCTCGTGCTGGGAGAGACCGGCGTCGG
>Ga0070658_10001808_pt1 | contig 17984 bp, 15 predicted proteins | sample KBSC13metaG_FD_64664 | JGI IMG/M metagenome (GOLD analysis project Ga0070658, IMG submission 64664) | Corn rhizosphere microbial communities from Kellogg Biological Station, Michigan, USA - KBS C1-3 metaG | ecosystem: Host-associated > Plants > Roots > Rhizosphere > Soil ...
GTCAGCTCGATCACGATGACCAACCCCGTGTTCGACGACAACGAACGCAACCGCTGGCTGGCGAACCCGTCTGTCGGCAGCGACCCGCGCTTCACCGCCGTGCTGCGCATCGACCCGCTGTTGCGTGCCTGGCCGACCGCGGCGAAGAAGCTGAGCGAGTGGGGGTACAAAGTCACCGAAGAGCTCTCGGCCGCTACGATTGAAGAGATCCGCCGCTTCCTGCGCGACTGGATTGACCGCCAGAAGGCGATCTACCTGGCCGTCAGCCTGCCGCCGGACTTCCGCTGCCCGGCCGACCCATCCGACGCCCTCGTGGTCGCGGGGCAGAAGGTGCTGGAACAGGCCGTCCTGCCCGTCTGCGCCGAGCGGGGCCTGCCGTTCGCGATGATGATCGGCAGCCGGCTGCAGGTGAACCCGTCCCTCAAAGACGCCGGGGACATGGTCGGCAAATCCGACGTGCAGAGCGTCGTTTACCTCTGCCGCGAGTTCCCCAGGAACAAGTTCTTCGTCACCATGCTGGCCCGCGAGAACCAGCACGAATTGTGCGTGGCCGCCCGCAAGTTCGGTAATCTGATGATCTTCGGCTGCTGGTGGTTCCTGAACAACCCCAGCCTGATCGCCGAGATGGAGACGATGCGGTTCGAACTGCTCGGCACGAGCTTCATCCCCCAGCACAGCGACGCGCGCGTGCTCGATCAGCTGCTCTACAAGTGGGAACACAGTCGTTTGGTGATCGGCGACGTATTGGCCGAGCAATACCGCCGGCTGCTGGGCACGGGGCGGAAGCTCACCGAGGCCGACATCGCCCGCGACGTGAAGCTGCTGCTGAGCGGGAACTTCAAGGAGTTCATCGCACGATAGGTTCGATCTTGAGGTTTCGATCCTCGTTCCGAAGGTTTCAAACCATGTATATTCCCGAGGCCTTTCGGGTCGAAGCGCTGGGCGAGTTGCACGCGTTCATGCGCGAACACAGTTTCGCGACGCTGATCACGGGCGGCGACGAGCCGTTCATCACGCACCTGCCGTTGCTGCTCGATCCGTCGGAGGGCGAGTACGGCACGCTGATCGGCCATTTCGCCCGGCCGAACAGGCATTGGCAGATGGAGCACGACCGCCTGTCGAGCGTCGCGATCTTTCACGGACCGCACGCGTACATCTCGCCGTCGTGGTACCGCAGCGGTTCGCCCGCCGTGCCGACGTGGAACTACGCGGCCGTGCACGCGGCCGGGAAACTTTCGCTACTGACCGAGCCCGCCGAGGCTGCCGAGGTGCTGCGGCGGACGGTCGAGACCTATGAATCGTCACAGCCGACGCCGTGGCAGAACCAGTTGCCGGCCGAGATGAACGAGAAGCTCGTTGCGTCGATCGTCGCCTTTCGCATGCCGATCGAGCGGATCGAAGGCAAGTTCAAGCTCGGCCAGAACCGCGCGGCTGTCGACCAGATCGGCGCGATCGAGGCGCTGGAATCGGCCGGCGACGCCGATTCCGTCGCGCTCGCGAAGTTCGCCCGAAAACAACTCGGCCATTGAAGATCGCACCGTCGAAGCGTGCATTGAGCGCTAGTCGCGTATGATCGCTGTCGCTCGCGGACTGCGGGCAGAAGAGACCGTATGGGAAAGCCGAACTGGAAGCGTAAACATCAGCAGCGGGGATCCCGTCCCCAGCCCGGCGAGAAGCCGCAGCCGCAGCCGCCGCGGCCGCAAACGCTCGCGCAGTTGCAGGCGGGGCGGTACGCCGCACCACGCGACGAGCCGATCGCCATCGACGCCCGGCTGACGCTGCAGGAACCGTTCCAGTTCCCGCCGACGCTGATCGATCGCCTGCGGCGCCGCGACGTGAACGTGAAAGAAGCCTTCACGCTCCGCGACGGCAGCGGCGACTATTTCCGCGCCAGCCTCCGCGAACTCGGGCCGGCAGGCGGCATGGCACTGCCGTACGAAAAAATGTCTCGCTCGCCCGAGCCGAACGTCGAGATCACGCTCGCCTGCGCCGTGCTCGGCCGGCAGCGGATGATCTTTGTCGTGCAGAAGGCGACCGAGCTGGGCGTGACGAACATCGTGCCGCTGATCACCGATCACTCGGTGCAGGCCGACGGCCTTGAGCACGAGCGGGCCAATGCGTGGCCGGCCCAGGTGGTGCGGGCGGCGAAGCAATGCCGCCGTGGATCGCTGCCGGCCGTGCTGCCGCCGACGACGCTGGAAGGGTTCATGCAGTCGCCAACGTTTCAGCAGGCCGACGTGCGCGTGATGCTGGACGACCGCAGTGAACACGGCGCTGCGCCGCCGGTTCCGCCGAAGCGCATCGTCTTGCTGATCGGCCCCGAGGGGGGGTTCTCCGACGCCGAGCGGACGCGGCTGGCCGGCCACGTGACGCCATGGTTCCTCGGCGGGCGAATCCTGCGGGCCGAGACGGCGGTACTCGTGGGACTCACTGCGGTACAGATGACGTGGGGCGATTTCGCCGTCTAGGTACTCGTAGGGCACTGCCCGCGCTGTTCCTTCACTTCCTGAAGAACGTCTTCCCCCGGCTGTTGTACTTGCTCAGCCGGTTGTTCACGTACAGGCCCTCGAGGATGAATTCGCCCGCGCAGGCCGTCCCCGCGGCCGAGTCTTCCAGTTGCAAGGCTTTGCGGAGTTGAACCGCCGCGTTGTAGAGGGGCTTGATCGTTTTGAGGTTGGCCGCATATTCCTCGTCGGGAATTTCGTCGCCGCTGGGGAAGGTGACATTGCCTTTGAATTCTTCGCTGATGGCCTCGAAATTCGCGCCCTTCGTCAGCCGATTGAAGACATTCTTGACGGCCTCGCCGACGAGGGATTGGATCAGCTTGTCTTCGCTGGCCTCGTCATCCGACAGCGACATTTCCACCTTGCCGCGGCTGCTGGCGGCCACGTGGGTGAGGTCGGTGACACGGACGATCACCTTCGGCTGATCGAGCAGGATGCCGCGGCGTTCGGCGTTGCTGACGACGCTTTCGGCGTTGGCGATGCTGGTGCGCACGCTCACGCCGCTGGCCTGGCTGACGTGCGGGCTGGTGCGTGCGAGCTTGACGACTTCTTCGACGATCTCGGCCATGAACGTCGGCATCACGACGTCGACGCCACTCCCGCTGACGCCGTTGGCACGGTCGAGCCAGGCATTTTCCTTCACGATCTCCAGCGCCTCGGCCGTCGTCTCGGGGTAGTGGGTGCGGATGACGGTGCCGATGCGATCCTTCAGCGGCGTCACGATTCGGCCGCGGTTGGTGTAGTCTTCCGGATTGGCGCTGAAGACGAGGCAGACGTCGAGATTCAGCCGCACGGGATAGCCGCGGATCTGGATGTCTCGCTCTTCAAGCACGTTGAACAAACCGACCTGGATGCGGGGGGCGAGGTCCGGCAATTCATTGATCGCGAACAGGCCACGGTTGGCGCGGGGGATCAGGCCGAAGTGCATGGTCGATTCGTCGCTCAGGTAACGCCCCTCGGCGTGCTTCACGAGGTCGATTTCGCCAATCAGGTCGGCGATCGTCACGTCGGGCGTGGCGAGCTTTTCCTGGTAGCGGGCGCTGCGGTGCACCCATTCGATCTTCGCGTCATCGCCTTGCTCGGCCACGATGCGCTTGCCGCTGTTGGTGACGGGTTCGAGCGGGTCGTCATTGATTTCGAGCCCGCTGAGGACGGGTATCCACTCATCCAGCAGCGTCGGCAGCAAACGGAGCATGCGCGTCTTGGCCTGCCCACGCAAACCGAGGAACAGCATGTCGTGCTTGGCCAGGATGCCGTTGATGACCTGCGGCATCACGTTGTCGCGGTAACCGACGATGCCGGGGAAGATCGTTTCGCCGGCCCGCAATTTTTTGATCAGGTTGGCGCGAAGCTCATCTTTGACGGGGCGGTACTGATATCCGGACGACTTCAACTGGCCTAACGTGGCGGCCGACGGGTGAGAACTCGACATAGCCGATTCTAGGAACGCCAAGCGAGGCGGCGGCAAAGAATCTTCATCGCGCTTTCACCACTTTTGAGCGGGCCGAAGCTTCTGGAGGGCGGCAGTCCCTGCCGCCTTTTTCTGACGCCTGTGGCGTCAGCGGCGTCACGGAGTGACGCCCTCCAGTTCGGCACGCGCGGCAGGCGTCTCGGCAGCGCCAGCCCGGTAGTAAGTCAGCCCGATCACGATCACCAGGATCGCCATCAGCACCGCCGACGAGCCGAGCGTGCCGAAATTCAGACCGCCGTGGTCGTGCGGCTTGGTGAGCAGGTCGCCGAAGGTGGCTCCGAACGGGCGGGTGAGGACGAAGGCGATCCAGAACAGCACCACGCGGTTGAGCTTGGTGAACCGGTACGCCACCGCCGTCGCCGCGATCAGGCCGCCGATGAGCAAAGCGCCGCCGAGGAAGCCCAGCCCGCTATCGTCGGCCAGGTAATCGCCCAGGGCCGTGCCGAGGGTGTTCGAGCAGAGGATGGCCACCCAGTAAAATGTCTCGGCCCGGCGGGAGCGGATGTTGTCGACCCGCAGGTTTCCCTCGACGATCCGCCACGTGATCAGCACGACGGCCAGGGCGCTGACGATCAGCAGCGAGCCGGTCGCGTAGCCGAGGTCGGCCGTGCGGTCGAGAAAATCCGACATCGTCGTCCCGGCCGTGCTCGTCGAGAGGATGACCGCCCAGTACAGAATCGGGTGGAACTTCTTCGACGCCAGCTGGAAGATCAGCGTTACCAGGAACAGCCCGATCAGGATCAGCGAACTGACGGCGTAGCCGACGTGCATCGTCTGCGCCAGCAAGTCGCCGGCCGTCTCGCCGAGGGTGGTGGCGCAGATCTTCATCACCCAGAAGGCGAGTGTCACATGGGCGACTTTGTTGGCGGTGGAGTGCATGCTGATCGGGCATCGTAACGCGGGTGCGTGATAAGACGATGATGAAACGCGTAGGGCGGGATGAAATCCCGCCGCGGTGTGTTCTCGACGCTCAAAGGCGGGATCCATCCCGCCCTACGCCGCCGCCGGGTGCCACGGTCTTGTAGTCAAGGCCGTGCCTTGTCACTCGGAGACACGGCCTTGAGTACAAGACCCTGGCACCCGGCTGGTGCTCTAGACCGTTGCGCTTATGCATCCTTCCTATCTGACGCGCGCCCGACCGCGTATCGCACGAACGAAATCAGCCCGGCGAACTTGTATTGCGGGTCGATGTAATGCTCGATCACGTAAAAAGCGAAGTAGTAGGCACGACAGAACCCCCAGATCGCAACGCTCAGCAGGGCGGCCGTCCGCCAGGAGGGGTGATCGACGATCAGGATTATCGATCCGAGCAGGCCGATGCCGAGGAGGAGGATTGCCTTGAGGTACATCCAACGGGGGTTTTGGAGGTCGCGAGGCATTCCGATAGCGTAGCGCGCCCATTCTCGACAGCGAATCCAGGCACTTTTTTCGGGTTCCGAACTTTACACCACACCAACGGCGTGATCAGCAGCAGAGGAAGGGTTATCCACGCGGGCAGTTCAAGGCTCCAATCGTCGAAGGTGGGCGCGTGTGTGGTAGTGGCAGCTAAGCTAAGATTCAGGCCAGGCCACCGTCGCCAACCGGCTTCGGCATGCAAGCCATTTGCTGGCCAGTTTAGAACGGCGCCTTTCTGATAACGACGTACGAAGACGCTCACTCGTCCCTCACTTACTTGCACGGAGAAGTCCCATAGCGTGGCGACAGTGGCGTGTTTCACAGTGGCATTACCCATTGCGAGGCAGCCGAATACAAGCAGCAGGGCAAGCACCGCGGAGGCCAAGGCCATTGACGGAAGGAAGTAGGGGCGAGATGTGGACATGAGACTTTTGAGAGGGAGGAGAGACTCAACGATGGACGCTGCCGGGCCATTGGTTAACATACCGGGACGTATGCCCACGATCACGATCGACGGAAAAAAGATTGAGTGCAAAGAGCGCCAGATGATTCTTCAGGCGGCTATTGATGCCGGCATGGAAGTGCCGCACTATTGCTACCACCCGGGGCTGTCGATCGTGGCCTCCTGCCGCATTTGTTTGGCCGAAATCGAAGGCGGGCCGCCCAAGCTGGTGCCGACCTGCCAGACGCCCGTCCGCGACGGCATGGTCGTCCACATGGCCAATAGCTCCAAGGCGACGGCCAACCAGAAGCAGGTCATGGAATACCTGCTGGTCAACCACCCGCTCGATTGCCCCGTCTGCGACCAGGCCGGCGAGTGCAGCTTGCAGGATTACAGCTACCAATACGGCCGCAGCGAATCGCGGTTTGAGGAAGCCAAGAACAAGAAACCGAAAAAGGACGTCGGCGAGCACGTGATGCTCTACAACGACCGCTGCATCATGTGCACGCGGTGCGTCCGCTTCACCCGCGAAGTCGCCGGCACGGCCGAGCTGTTCGTCGACGGCCGGGGCAGCAAGGAAGAGATCGAAATCTTCCCGGGCAAGCCGTTGAACAACAATCTGTCGGGCAACGTGGTCGATTTGTGCCCGGTCGGGGCGCTGCTGGACAAGGATTTCTTGTTCAAGCAGCGCGTCTGGTTCCTGAAGAGCGCCCCGAGCATCTCACCCGTCGACGCGGGTGGTGAAAACATTTACGTCCACCACAACGAGGGCAAGGTCTACCGCCTCAAGCCGCGTTACAACGCGGCCATCAACAAATGGTGGATCAGCGACGACACACGCTACAGCCACAAAATCGTGCACGATGATACGCGCCTGTTCGGTGCGATGAAGACACAGTACGGCGTGCAGGTCGAAGCCCCGACCTTCGAGGCCATCAGCCTCGCCGACACCGGCTTGAAGGAAGCCCACAAGGAAGGGGGAGACGGCAGCCTGTACCTAGTGCTCTCGCCGATGCTGGCGATCGAAGAGGCCTTCCTGGCCGCCACGTACATCCGCAGCATCGACCCGCAGGCGCTGCTCGTGCTGGGTGCCGTGCCCAAGGCCGCGGAAGACGAAGTCTTCAAGCACTACAACAGCAAGCAGGAGACCTTCCGCATCCAGGCCGAGAAGGTGCCCAACCGCCGGGGCATCGAGCGCGTGATCGCCCACTTCGGCGGCAACACCACGACGTGGGACGACTTCGCCGCCACCGCCCGCCCGAACCTCAAGGGCGGCTGGCTGACCGGCGGGTATCACAGCGCCTGGGTCGGCACGACCCCGCCGGCCGCGCTGAAGAAGGGCTTCCGCGTGGTCAGCGATCTTCTGCCGAGCAGCCTCAGCCAGGCCGCCGACGTGCTGATCCCCTCGGCCGCCTGGGTCGAGAAGGAAGGCACGTGGGAAAACTACGCCGGCGTGCTGCAGGCGTTCGCCCAGGCCTTCCCGCCGCGCGACGGCGCGATGGCCGAAGGCACGGTGTTCGCTCGCCTGCTAGGCCGCGGCCGGTACGACGCGGCGAAGGTCCGCGAAGAAATCGGCGGCGATTTGCTGGGCGTCACGATCCCCGTCAGCGAAGAGGCGGCGGAGCCGGCGCCGGAGTTCGTGGAGATCTAACGCTATAACGATCGCGAAAAGACAAGTGAATCGAAAGCTGGACTATTTCCAGTCTGAGAAATCGCCGGCCACTTCACGGACCTATTGGCCGTTCGGCTTTACGTTCAAGCTTTTCGGTAGTTTCGTTGCTCTAGACGCGTTCTTGGCGATTTCAGCCGTTGAGGGGAGCGGCTACTGGCCATCTCTAGTGATAGCGATGTTGCCGGTCATCAATGCCGCGCTATTCATTGTGGCAATCATCTGCTTCCCACGCGTCTGGGATGAACATGATCGAAAGGTAATTGTTGCCTACGGCATGCTGACAGTGATCGTTCCGCTTTTAGGTTGGACACTCTCCGCCGCGGTTATCGCATTGAAGAAATAGCGCTTAGTGCTCCGCCACGATCAGCGCGTCCTCCGCCTCTTCCGTCGCCGACGGATACGTCACTGGCGAATGCGTCAGCAGATTCAGCCCCAGCGCCGCCACCGCTGAAATCGCGATCGTCCCGGCCATCGGCATGGATGACGGCGTGGCTTGGTGGTTCTGCCACGCGCTCACGATCATCCCGCCCAGCGCGCTGATCCCGAACTGCATGAACCCCAGCACGGCCGACGCGTTGCCGGCGATCCGCGCGTGCGGGCTCATCGCCAGCACCGTCGTGTTCGGGAAGATGAACCCCATTGCCGCGACGAAGGTCCAGAGCGGCAGGTAGACGCCCCAGAAACCGCCGAAGCCGGTGGTGACGTCGAACACCATGATCACGCCGTCGACGGCCTGGATGCACAACGCGACGCGCAGCACCTTGCGGATGTCGTACCGCCCGGCGAGGAAGCCGTTCACCTGCGACATGCCGATGATGCCGCACGCGATCGGGCCGAAATACAGGCCGAAATGGCGCTCGTCGATGCCGAAGATTTTTTCGAACACCAGCGGGCTGCCGCCGACGTACGCGAACAGGCCGGCCATCGCGATGCCGACGGTGAGGGCCTGGAGCATGAACTCGCGATGGCGCAGGAGGAACCAGTAGGTTCTGGCGACGTCGCCGGGGCTCTGGCGGATCCGCCGCTCGGCCGGGAGCGATTCGCGGAAGAAAAGCGCCGTCGAAAGCAGCGCCGCCAGTCCCGCAAACGTCAGCAGCCAGAAGATCGACGCCCAGCCGAAATGGCTCGCCAACGCGCCGCCGACGAGCGGGGCGAGGATCGGCGCCAGGCCCATCACCAGCATCAGCGACGAGAAGACCTTGGCCGACTGCTTGTCGTCGAACAGGTCGCGCACGATGGCGCGGCTGATCACCATCTCGGCGCAGCCGCCCAGCGCCTGCAGCAGGCGCAACACCGCGAGCGAGCCGACGCTCCACGCCAGCGCGCAACCGGCGCTGGTGAGGGCAAAGATCGACAGGCCGAAATACAGCGGCACCTTGCGGCCGACGCGGTCGGTGATGGGGCCGTAAATCAGCTGTCCGAAGGCGAGGCCGACAAAGTAGCAGGCGAGCGTCTTCTGCACGTCCGGGATGGCCACGCCGAAGGCCGCGGCGATCCGCGGGAAGGCCGGCAGGTACATGTCGATCGCCAGCGGGCCGAGCGCGGCGAGGGTGCCGAGGTAGATCGTCAACCAGAACACGGCACGGCGGGCGAGCGGCGGACGGGCGGGAGCGGATTCTTCAGACGGTACAACAACATCCATGACGGGCGGATGGTATGCGCCGGCGGCGCGTTGAACAGCCCGTCTTCTCCCCCTCCCCTTGCGGGAGGGGTGGGGAGAGGGGTCCAGATCCCGACGACCGGCAGAGTCGACGGACGCTTCATCCCCTCACCTAACCTCTCCCCGAGGGAGAGGGACCAGAATCGTCGACCGACAATTGTCCAAAAATCTCCGCCTAAACCACTTTGTCGCACCCGCCACTCACTTTCCGAAACCGTCGCAGAGGGTGCGGCGGATCAGGGGAACTCAGCGGAGTCAAGCTTTATGTCGAAACCAACGAACCAGCGCGCCTCCTTTCTGCTCGAATCGTTCGAAACCCGTCAGCTGCTATCGGCAACGCTGACGACAACCGGGACGACCACTGCGACGCCCACGCCGCCGCCGGCCCCGGATATCGTGGGCAGCGTTTACCTCGACCGGAACAGCGACGGCATCAAGGGCAAGACCGAGCGGGCGCTGCGCCGCTTCACGGTGGATCTGGTCGATTCCAATGGCGACGTCGTGCAAACCCTCCGCACCAACCGGCGCGGCCATTACGCGTTCAGCGGGCTGACGGACGGCGCGACCTACACGGTGAAGGTGGAATCGAAAGACGGCTTTATTGCGACGACGAATACATCGGTGGCCGTCACCATCGCGGCGGACAAGATCGCACGAGTGAACTTCGGCGAAATCCGCACGAGCACCCCGAGTAGCACTGCGAGCAGCACCGGCAGCACAGGTTCCACGACCGGCTCGACCGATGGCGCGCCGACGGACAAGCCGGCCGCCCCAACGCCGCCGAGCGTGTGCGGGCTGGTGTTCCTCGACCGCAATGCGGACCAGACGCCCAACCGCGGCGACATCGGGCTGCACGCCTTCACCGTCACCCTCACCGATAGCAGCGGCAAAGTTGTCGGCACAACGGCCACCGACCGCCACGGCCGGTACAAGTTCGATGGCGTCGCCGACGGCACGTACACGGTCAGCGTGACGGCCAAGGACGGCTTCACCGCTTCGGGCGCACAGACGGCGACGATCACCGTTGCCTCGGGCTCGCCGACGAAGGCGGCCTTCGGCGAAACGAGCACGACAGCAACGGCCGGCGACACGGGCGCCTCGGCCACCCATACCGGCAACACCGACGACACCGGCTCGGCCGACCCTGCCACACCGCCGCCGGGCGGGCGGCACGGCCGGCGCGGGCCGGCGAATGGGCCAACCGGTTCGGCGACGGGTTCGGCAAATGGCGCGGCGGCCGGTCCGGACGACGGTTCGGATGCCACTCCGCCCAACTGCCCGCCGCCACCGAGCGGCTCGGGCGACAACGGCGCTACCGTTCCATCGGCCGGCGCCACCGCGGGGCCGACCACCACCCCGTCGAGGACCGTCCTCAAGCGGCTCTGATCACGAACGAAACTCCTCAGGCGGTGCGGTGGGGGAGGAGCGTGAAATCGACTGCAGTCAGCTAAGAGCCATCGAAACACTGCGAGCACAGAGAGGATCGATAACTTCTCTGCGCTCGCTTTGTTTTTTGATGAATTCCGCGTTACCGAATCAATCGACGCCCTCCCCCCCACCTAGCTTCCCCCGGAGGGGGGAGGGATAAGAGAGGCTACTGCCGCGTGCTGTTGATCGTGCGGTAGTCCTGCAGCGTCAGATCGTCTGCCGTCTTTACCGCGGCCAGCAGGGCGGGGTCTTTTTCGGTGGCGGCCATCGATTTCAGCCGGCGGTTCACCAGCACCGCGTCGGCCATCTTGCCGGCGTTGAACTTGTGTCGGCCGAGCTTGAGCGTCGATTCGATGCGCCACATCCGCTCTTTCATCTGCGGGCCGGTGAAGAAATAAATGTCGCCGCTGTGGATGGCGATCTGGTTGGTGTCGATCGAGCCGACCACCTTCCAAAGATTGTTGGCCTTGTCGAGGGTGGCGCCGGCGGCTTCGTCGAACTTGGCAAGCTTTTCGACTTCGTCGTTCTTCTTCGCCCGCATGGCGATCGCCTTGAGCCCGCCCGCGCCGCCACGGAGCAGGGCGATGCCGTCGAACGCCTCGTAGAACCGCAGCCGCTCGGCCAGCATCTTGGCGCCGAGGGCGAATTCGGCCTGGAAGCATTTCTTGGCCACGTCCGGATGATCGGCCATGTTCAGCACGCCCAACTGCTCGGCCGTCTTGCCGGCCAGGTGAAGGGCCTTGATCTCATCGGTTTCGAAGGCGTAGCTGATGTTGTCGTCGAGGTTCGGCGTGAGGATCTCGGGCGCGGGCAAGGCCGTGGCGTCGATCAGCTTCTGCACGGCCGGGAACTCGGCGACCGAGGTGCTCGTGCCTTCGTCGACATACTTCTGATACCGCGAATTCTGCCCCTTCACCTCGGCCAGGGCCGAGCGGTACAGCGCGGTGCCGTCGCCGCTGCCGTTCATAGGAACGATGCTGGCCGGGTCGATGTCGAGTGAAAGTGGATCGAGCACGCCCGGTTCGCGCACCAACGCCGTCGGCTGCGTCGGCTGGTTGAATTCGATCGCCTTCCAAACCACCAGCGCCTGCAATCCGACGACGCCGGCCGCGATGACCCAACCCCGCATATTCCCCAGCATGATTCGCTCCTCGATCCGGCGATCTTAACGTTATTTCGAACTCGGCGGCGCATCCGGCCAGTCGGGCGCGTCGCGCAGCGCTTCGATCCGCTCGCGCGTGTAATGCCGGCCGCGATCGATGCCCGGGCACATCGTGCCGACGCGTTTCCAGGCTTCAGCGCTCGACAGGTTTCCGTCCCAGAAGGGCCAGGTGCGGCACTGCAGCGGGCGGACCTCATAGGCCGTGCAAACCCGCTGGCGGCGGACTTTGCCGCCTTCGTCGATATCGATTTCTTCGAGAAAGATGCAATCGTAGTCGCCGCGCAGGTTCTTGCGTTCCTTCAAGCTGATCTGGCCGCCGATCGAACGGCAGTATTTCTTCAAAAACGCGTCGCGGTCCATTTTCAGGTGCTGGCTGAACCGGTCGATTTCGACGTCGCTCATCCACACGTAGCCGGGACCGCCGGTGCAGCAATTACCGCATTGGGTGCACTGAAACGACAAACCTTCTTCATACCAGGGTACAACATTCAACTTCATCGTCGGGCCAGTGTAACAGACCACAGAGCGGATCAAAGATAAGCTATTTCCCCACATTTTTTTTCGCAGGACGCCGGCTATTCCGCTACGCTGAGACGGTTTTTACGGGGAACGGGCGACAATGAGCTAGTATTACGCACGCGGGGGGCAGCAGCGCGGCCCGGTCGATTTTCAAAAACTGGTGGCGGCGGCCAAGGCGGGGAAGCTGCGGCAGGACGACATGGTCTGGACCGAAGGCATGGCCGAGTGGAAGCCGGCCCGCGACGTGCCGGAATTCGGCCTCGGCGGGCCGACGGCGGTGGCCATCGAGTCCGCCGCTGTCGCGCACGATGCCCCGATTCCGGTCGCGGCCGAGCCGAACGAAGTTTCTTACTACACCAGTCGCGCCACCATGCCCGAACGCGCGACCCAGGCCCTGCGCGGTTGGGCTCCGCCGCTGGGCGACGTCGGCCTCTGGCCGCTGGATGATGGCGAGATGGCACAGTGGGTCGAGGCCTGCAAGCATCGCAAGCAAATCCGTTCGGCCCATGGGTTGTTTCGCGGACTGTGCGCGCTGTACGTCATCGGGACCGTTATTTTCTTCTTCGTTACAGCCGCGGCGATATTAAACAGTCGGCGCGGCGCGGGCACCGAATCCATCGTGCTTGGTGTGGTCTTTCTTGTATTCGCCGGTCTGGCGGTTGTTTCAGGCCTGGCGGCGGGGGCGACAAGGAAGAATCACGCCTGGGGCGCGATCACCATGTCGGCGCTGATCGGCCTCGGCCTGGCGGCGAACCTAGTCAGCGGCTTGATCGCGATGGCAGGGAACACGCGCGACCCGGCCGCGGGATTTATCACGATGTTTATCTCGCTGACCATCGGGGGGCTGATGCTGTACGTTAGTGCTCGCGCCATCCCGGCGATGAAGCGCTTCCGCGCAGTGCCCGCGTGGTGTCAGGAACTGACTGCCACCGCGAAGTTCTAGTTAGTAAAACTCGCAGCCAATGTCATAGCTTCCGTCTTCGCGCGGGCGGACGCTGACGATCTTCATTCGCGTGCTGAGACGCAGCTGGTTGTCGGCCACCACCATCCAGTGGGTTTCGCCGACGCGCAGCTGCGTCGGCGAGATCAGGCCGGCGCCGTGGAGCGATAAATCGCGCAACGTCACGTGCAGCCCGTTGCCGCCGCTGGAACGGCTGGACGACGACAGCCACGCCGGGGCGGTGCGCTCCGTGCGGGGCGAGCGGCGACGCTCCATAACGGCGTTCGTTTCATCACTGATCGTGGCGGCGGTGGTGGAAACCATACAGCTAACACATCGGCCGAATCATCGAGCGGCTTAGGAACTTCGTCCGAATTCCTCGTCGCCTCCGTCCGATAACAACGCCGAACCCGCGGCTAACAGTATTAGGAACGCATTCCGCCCCTCGGCCACCCACAGCCCGCGGCGGACGGCGTGCGGCTCGGTCGCCCCCGGCAACAGCGGCATGCACCCGCACGGTAGCGGCTGAGTGCGACGCAGTTCCAGCCCGATAAGAACGCTGAACCCGAGCAAGGCCGCGATCGCCACCGAAGCGGCCGCGCGGGGGAAGCGGAAGCTGATCAGCCACAGCCCGATCGCCAGTTCCCCGCAACCCACGGCCGCAACGGCCCGCGGGTTGGCGGCGTAGCGGGCGAGCATGGAAATACCGACGTCGGGGTGCAGCAACTTCTGCGCGCCAGCGATCAGAAAGGTCAGTGCCACCACAAAGGCGGCGCTGACGCGCAGTGCTTTGAGAGCCAAAGAGTCTGAAGAAGTTACTTCGCCGTTCACCGGCAGAAGTGTACCCGGCACTGCTCAGTAGACGAATTTCGCCGCCAACGAGTCGTTATCGACAGAAGCCCCGCACAGCGGCGGCCCAGCGGCCCTTATCGATGCGAGAATCGCCCAGCGCCGCGAACGCATCGCGGGCCATCGTGAACGCTTCCGGAATCGTCCTGGCCTGTGTGATCATGGCCGGATCGACCGGAGAGGTGACGACGAACCAGCCGTCTTCCGCCGGTTGAAGCGTCAGAAGCAGCTTGCCGTCAGAGACTGTGTACTGCTTGGCCATCGCCTTTAGATGATATTACATCATCTTCGCCGATCCCCCATTCAATCCACGTCGAAATACTTCGCCTGCGGATGGTGCGCCACGATCGCGTCGGTCGACTGCTCCGGCACGAGCATGTAGTTCTCGCTGAGCGACACGCCGATTTCTTCCGGCTTCAGCAGCTGGACGATCTTCTCGCGGTCTTCCAGGTTCGGGCAGGCGGGATAGCCGAAGCTGTAGCGGCTGCCGCGGTAGCTCTGCTGGAAGATCTTGCGCGTATCGGGATCGTCTTCGGCGCCGAAGCCGAGTTCCTGCCGCACGCGCTTGTGCCACAGCTCGGCCAGGCCCTCGGCGCTCTCGACGCCGAAGCCGTGAAGGTAGAGGTAGTCCTGGTAGCGGTTTTCCTTGCGCAGCGCCTCGGCCAGCTCGGTCGACTTATCGCCGACGGTGACAAGCTGGATGGCCAGCACGTCGTATTGGCCGCTGGCGACGGTGCGGTAGAAGTCGCTGATGCACAGCAGCCGCCGGCCGTTCTGGCGGGGGAAGCCGAAACGGAGGAGCTCCTTCGGCGTCTCGAACGGCACCATCGAAACCGCCGGTGCTTCCTCGTTCGGCACGGCGGTCGCGCCGCGTTTCTCGTGGCCCGGGATGAAGGCGCTGGGGTCGTAGACGATCAGGTCATCGCCGTCCGCCTGCACGGGGAAGTAGCCGTAGACGACCTTCGGCTCGATGAACTTCTCAGCCTGCGCGCGGCGCTTGAGGTCCTCGAACACCGGCCGGGCTTTGTCGTCGAGCAGCTTCTCGTAATCGGCCTCACTCAGGCCCTTGCGCTTGAAGCCCCATTGGCCGGTGAACAGCGCCGTCTCGTTGATGAACGAGAAGACGTTCGACGGGTTGATGCCGGTCACGACACGGCGGCCCCAGAAGGGCGGCGTCGGCACCGGATTATCCGTCGTGATTTCCGCCTTCTTCGCAGTCGCGTCCGACGGCTTCACCGCATTCGCGCGCAGCGCCTTGCGCTTCGCGGCCCGTTCCTTTTGCTCGTCGAAGTAGGCATCGATCTTGCCGGAAGAGATCGAGTCCATCACCTTCAAACCGTCGAACGCGTCGCGGCAGTAGAGCAGCGAGCCGCCGTAGAGCGATGCGAGATCGTCTTCGGCGTAATCACGCGTGAGGGCTGCACCGCCGAGCAACACGGGCGTTTTCACGCCGCGGGCGTTGAGCTCTTCGAGATTTTCCTTCATCACGGCCACGCTCTTCACGAGCAAACCGCTCATGCCGATGGCGTCGGCCTTCTTTTCTTCGGCGGCCTTTAAGATGTCGGCCACCGGCTGCTTGATGCCGAGGTTGTAGACGGTGTACCCGTTGTTGCTGAGGATGATGTCGACGAGATTCTTGCCGATATCGTGCACGTCCCCGCGAACGGTCGCAAGCACGATCTTGCCTTTGCTGCTGCCCTCGATCTTCTCCATGTGCGGCTCGAGGTGGGCGACGCTCGCCTTCATCGTCTCGGCTGATTGAAGAACGAACGGCAGCTGCATTTCGCCACGGCCGAACAGGTCGCCGACGACTTTCATGCCTTCCAGCAGGATGTCGTTGATGATCTTCAGCGGCGGATACGTTTTCATCGCCACATCAAGCCGATCGGTCAGGCCGCGTTTTTCGCCGTCGATGATGTGCTTCTTGAGTGCTTCCTCGATCGTCAAGCCTTCGAACGGGTCGGCCTTCTTCGTGACCGCTTCGGCGCCGGAATCGGGGAACAGTTCGACGAAGGCCGTGAGCGGATCGAACCCCTCCCGCCGGCGGTCGTAGATCAGGTCGAGGGCCGCGTTCCACTGGTTTTCCGGGATGCGGTTCTTCGGCAAAATCTTTGACGCGTGCACGATCGCGCCCGTCAGCCCGGCCTCGCGCAGTTCGTGCAGGAACGCGCTGTTCAGCACCACGCGGGCCGCCGGCTTCAGGCCGAACGAGATATTCGATAAGCCGACGACGGTGTGGCAGTCGGGCAAGGCCTTCATGATCGCGCGGGTGCCTTCGATCGTCTCCAATCCGTTGCGGCGGTCTTCCTCGATGCCCGTGCTGATCGGCAGCACGAGCGGATCGAACATCAAATCTTCATCGCGCAGGCCGTACTTGTTCACGGCCAGGTCGCGGATGCGCAGCGCGATCGACAGCTTCCGCTCCTTCGTGCGGCCCATGGCATTTTCTTTGTCTTCGTCGATCGTGCCGGCAACGACGGCCGCGCCGTATTTCTTCGCGAGACGGCAAATTTGCGCCAGCTTCTCTTCGCCTTCTTCGAGGTTCATCGAGTTGATCGCACATCGCCCGCCGGCCAGCTGCAGGCCCTGCTCGAGCACCTTCGGGTCGGTGCTGTCGATCATCAGCGGCGAGTGCACGCTCACGACGTACTTGCTCGCGACCGTCTTCATGTCGGCCACGCCATCGCGGCCGACGAAATCGACGCACAGATCGAGCATGTGGCTGCCGTCGCGCACTTCGTCGCGAGCCATCGATACCAAGCCGTCGATGTCGCCTTCCTGCAGCAATCGCTTGAACTGGCGCGAGCCGTTCGTGTTCGTCCGCTCGGCGATGATCAGGTAGCTCTTGTCCTGCCGGACGTCTTCGGCGCTATAAAGCGACGAAATTTGGGCTTTGGTTTTTGGACTTTGGTCTTTCGCCTTCGGCTTCAGGTCTTTGACGAGCTTCACCGTCTCGGCCAGATGTTCCGGCATCGTGCCGCAGCAGCCGCCGACGATGTTCACGCCGAACTCGCTGACCATGCGCTGCACGCCCTTGGCGAAATCCGGCGCTTTCATCGGGAACACGCCCTTGCCATTCACCATGATCGGCAGGCCCGCGTTCGGCAGGCAGCTGATGTAGCGCGGCCAGCTGTGGGCGATCGTGCGCACGCTGTCCATCAGCTCGATCGGGCCGAACGCGCAGTTCAGGCCGAGCGACTTGACGCTCTCATACGGCGCGATGGCGGCCACCAGCGCGGTGGCGTCGCTGCCGGTGAGCATCTGGTTGCCGTTGTCCTGATCCATCGACGCCTGCACCATGATGTCGAGGCGGCGGCCGCAGTCTTTCATCGCGCGCTCGGCGGCGACGAGGGCGGCCTTGATGATCAGCAGGTCTTGCTGGGTCTCGAAGAGCAGCACGTCCGCGCCGCCGTCGATCAGGCCGCGGATCTGTTCGTAGTAGCTGTCCTCCGCGACCGCCCAGTCGGTCATGCCGAGCGAGAGCAGTTTCGTGCCGCCGCCGATAGAGCCGACGACGTATTTCGGGTTGTCCGGCGTCTCGTACTTGTCGCACGCCGCTCGCGCGATCCGGCAGGCCGCCACGTTGTTCTCGTACACCCGCTCGACCATCTCGGCCTCGGCCATGACGATCTTGTTGGCGCCAAAGGTGTTCGTCTCAACGGCATCGCAGCCGACGGCGAGGAACAGCTCGTGGATCTCCTGGATCACGTCCGGTCGGGTGAAGTTCAGGATCTCGGAGATGTTTTCCTGGCCGAGCCAGTCTTTTTGCAGGTCGAAGGTACGCTGCTGCAAATTGCTGCCCATCGCGCCGTCGAGGACGACAACGCGTTCGCGGACCAGATCGAAAAACGGCTTGCGCTGGCTCATCCCGGAATCATACAAGACTAGCTCGGGAAATGTCTATCCGATTATCCGGATGAACGGATGGAGCATAGTTGGCTG